>OFGE01000185.1_pt1 | contig 71737 bp, 61 predicted proteins | sample 1521681 | NCBI WGS metagenome assembly OFGE01 (sample SAMEA3504093, study PRJEB24116) | mouse gut metagenome | biome: mouse gut; feature: mouse-associated habitat; material: faeces | place: Denmark | collected 2011 | reverse complement strand
TAAAAGTTTCTTTATGCATGGAATATAGAAACTTGTCTGACATGTGTTAATACTAATTGAAAGGAACAGGAATATATATATGAGAAAATTGGTGAATCAGGTTCTTAAAATTCCATATGGGATATTTAATTTTCTTGCATACAGGGGATTTTTTAATTGGATACCTGATAAGCCATACTTAAAGATTCAATATAAAGCATTTTTCGGCTGCAAACTTAATCTAGACAATCCTAAGACTTTTAACGAAAAGATTCAATGGTTAAAGCTTCATGACCGCAATTCACTGTATATAACAATGTCTGATAAATTTGCAGTAAAGGAATATATTAGAGAGAAATTAGGAAAGGACTATGTTATTCCTCTTATTGGAGGTCCTTGGAAAAATGCTGATGAGATCAATTTTGACGAATTGCCAAATCAGTTTGTTCTAAAGTGCACGCATGACTCAGGAGGATTAGTTATCTGCCGTGACAAAAATACTTTAGATAAAAAGGCCGCAAAAAAAATTTTAAATAAAAGCCTTAGTAAAAACTACTTTTATTGGTGCAGAGAATGGGCATATAAAGATATAAAACCATTGATTATAGCAGAAAAATATATGGAAGATAGTAATAGTTCAGAATCAAAAATGAAACAATGTCTTACAGATTATAAATTTTATTGCTTTAATGGAAAAGTAAAATACTTGTACGTGTCAGTAGGACTTGAAAATCACAAAACAGCCAGGATTAGTTTTCTAACTCCTGATTGGAAATTTGCACCTTTTAATAGAAGTGATTATATACCTTACGATAAATTGCCAGAAAAACCACATAATTATAGCAAAATGATTGAAATTGCTGAATATCTTTCTAAGGGAATTCCTTTTTTAAGAGTAGACTTATTTGAACTTAACAAAAATATTTATTTTTCTGAATTTACATTTTATCCATGTGGAGGCTTTATGCCAGTTATACCTAATGAGTGGGATAAAAAACTTGGTGAATTGTTAATTCTTTAGTAGGGAGCATGTATGGTTTTATTTAGTATTGTTATACCCGTTTATAATACGGAAAAATATTTAGATTACTGTTTGCAATCTATTTTGAAGCAAAGCTATTCTTCATATGAAATTATATTAGTTGATGATGGTTCAAAAGATAAAAGCGGAAAGATATGTGACAATTACAAGAAAAAATATCCTGATATATTTTCTGTTATTCATCAGGAAAATAAAGGGCAGTTTCTATCCCGAACAGCTGGAATCCAAATTGCTACAGGAGAATTTATTTTTTGTGTAGATTCTGATGATGCAATTGCTGAGGGAACATTGGATTTTTTACAGAAAAAAATAACAAAATACAATCTTGATGTTATTCTATTTGATTTTGTGCATATGTATGCAAACAATAATATTAAAAAGGAACAGAAAAAGTCAATATTTCCAGAAGGAATGGTTACGAAGGAAGATGTATTTGAAAAGATTATTTCTTCATCGGAAATTAATTCATTATGTACAAAAGTGTGTAGACGCTCATTATTTCATAATCAGGTCAAAATTAATGAAAATTACAGTGATATACGTCAAGGGGAAGATTTGCTACAGTTATTGCCAATTATTGCAAATGCAAACAAAATGTATTATACACACCATTCATTTTACCAATATAGAATTAACATAAAAAGTGTTGTTCATACACCTGATATAAATACTATTAAATCATTATTGACAGTCAGACCAACACTTTATCAGTATTTATGTGAATTAAATTATGATACAAATGAAAATATCACTGCCTTTTACAATTTTTATTTGTCATGTATATGGTTGGCTCTTTATCGAATACTGCAAAATGATTTAAGAACGTCACAAACATTTCATTTATTTCGAGTGATTTCAAAAAATCAGTTTGTACAAACAGCGGGTAACTATCTTTTGAATACAAAGATTCCAATATATGAAAGAATTCCTTTAAAGTTTTTTTTTAGTAGGAGATATAAAGCACTATATTTTATTTTAAAACTTGAATGGATATATTTACGATCAAAACTGGTAATAAATGAAATATTTACTCATAAATAAGTCATATTATAAATAACATTTGCTATAGAGAAAGGAGTATTACATCAATTTTGAAATGCGGAATAATAACTTTATTTGGAACAAATAATTATGGCAATAGACTTCAGAATTATGCCGTAGAACAAATACTATTAGATCTAGGAGTTCAGGAAGTATCTACTCATCTTATTACCGTGAGTGAAGACCATATGCAAAGTATTGGAATTTTGCGGAAGTTTATTCCCGCAAGACTATATACACTCTATGATTTTGTATATGAGGTCATATCAGGAAAAATGACTATGAAACGTAGTAAATATTTTAAGAAATTTAACCACGACTATATTCATGTAAAAAGAATATATGTAAAGTCTTATAAAGAACTATGCTGTAATAATGAAATACAAAATAATGACTTTTTTATAGTTGGGAGTGATCAAGTGTGGAATCCGTGTCTGACAATGGGAACAGATCTGTATTTTTTAAAATTTGTTCCACACGAAAAGAGAGTAGCGCTTTGTGCAAGTATTGGCAGCACAGAATTAGAAAAGAAATATATAGAGTCATTTAAACAGGGAATTGATGGTATGAAGTATATATCTGTAAGGGAAGAAGCCGCTATAGATATAATTAAACAGTTTTCTAATCAGGATGTAGATTTATTCCTTGATCCAACATTTCTAATTAATATAGAAAAGTGGTTTGCATTGATAAAAAAGCCTGCATTCCCTATTCCTCAGAAATATATAGTAGCATTCTTTCTGAATGAAGAACCACAAATTTCTCTACGTTTGTGTAAAAACAAAATGCAATGCGATATTATCTATTTGAATAATAAGAACTACGAAGACTTTTATGTATTGGGGCCTTCAGAATTTTTATATATGATTAAGAACGCAGAAATGATATTAACGGATTCTTTTCATGCGACAGTATTTTCGATATTGTTTCATAAACAATTCTATGTTTATCCCCGAAAACAAAAAGATCCACAATATATGTTTACAAGATTTGATACATTACTAACAAAATTTAGTCTATCAGATAGAGTGCAAGATAGGGATAACTTTAAAGAAAAAACACAGATTTCAGAAGAACAATACCATGAAATAGATGATATGATTAAAACAGAGCAAGAAAAAGTCCGTATTATTTTAAATAAAGTTTTTAATGGAGAACAATTGTGAGTATAGAAATTAAGAATAAATCAGAGTGTTGTGGCTGTACTGCTTGTGCTAATAAGTGTCCTAAACATTGTATTGAAATGAAGGAAGATGAGGAAGGCTTTCTATATCCGGTTATTGATTTATCTCAATGTATCGAATGTGGTTTATGTGAAATCGTGTGTCCTTTTAAACAAGACAAAGAAGTATTAAATAATCCTATTAGAGCATATGCTTGTTTTAATAAAAATGAAAAAGTCCGTATGGAAAGTTCATCTGGTGGTATATTTTCATTGATAGCCGAAGACATTCTTTCAAAAAATGGAAAAATATTTGCTTGTGCCTTTGATAAGGCTGGAATGGCTTATCATGTAAAAGTAGAAAAGAAAGAAGATATAGCAAAGCTTAGAGGTTCCAAATATATGCAGAGCCGACTAGGCAATTGCTATCAATCTATTAAAAAATGTCTTGATGAAAACAATATTGTACTATTTACTGGAACACCATGCCAGGTAAAAGGGTTAAAAACATTTTTAGGAAAAGAATATGATACGCTGTATTGTATGGATTTTATCTGCCATGGAGTACCCTCCCCCAAAATATGGAAAAAATATATTGAATATTTAACAAGAACAGTTACAAACTCACAAGGACAAATCAAACAAATTTCATTTCGAGACAAAACACAAGGTTGGTCAAAATATTCACTGAATATAGAATTTGAAGGTGGAAAACAATATATATGCAGGTTTGGACAAGATCCATACATGCAGAGTTTTTTACGTAATTATTCACTGCGTCCGTCTTGTTACAAATGTAAGTGTAAACCATCCATTAATATAAGTAATCTGACCGTTGCGGATTTTTGGGGAATAAATGAAATCTTTCCTGATATTCATGATGATAAGGGAGTGTCGTTAGTAATTATTAATGATAATATGGGAAAACAATTATTTGAAGCCATTAGCACTAATATAGAGTTTCGAGAGGTATGTTATTCAGAGGCTGTCAGATTCAATAAAATGGCAACTGAATCAGTGAATGAACCTGTAAAGAGAAAAGAATTTTTTCAAAAAATTGACAAAGAGAATATATATGATTTAATGAAAAAATATTCCAAACAAAAATTGCAAGTTCGCATAATGAGAAATGTTTTAAGTATAATTAATAAAATAAAACGCTTTTTTAGTAATATGCAAGGAAATTCATAAAAGAATTATGTTTAGATTACAAAATTTTAATCAGCGGAAAGCAGGCGTGCTTCTTTCATATATAGATCAAGGAGTGCAGATATTAACGGGTTTGATATATACACCAGTAATGTTGAGGCTTCTTGGGCAAAATGAATATGGTTTATATCAATTAGTTTATTCGGTTGTTTCTTATCTTGGATTACTTAAACTAGGTTTTAATAGTGCATATATACGATATTATTCAAGATATAAAGAACAAAATAATGATACAGAAATTGCCCGGTTAAATGGAATGTTTATGACTATTTTCTCAGTTATTTCTCTAATTTGTTTCTTTTGTGGCATTATGCTGGTTGCTAATATCGACAAGATCTTAGGCAAAGGATTGATTAATGCAGAGATAAATTCTGCCAGGGTATTAATGACATTTATGGTTATAAACATGATTTTAAGTTTTATAACAAGTGTTTTTAGTTGTTATCTAGCAGCACATGAGGAGTTTATATTTCAAAAAACATTAAATGTGGTACAAGGCATCTTAAATCCTTTTCTTGCCCTGCCTTTATTGTTATTAGGGTATGGTTCTATAGGAATGGTATCTGCCACAACATTTTTGACAGTTGCTGCTTTAATATGCAGTTTATATTACTGTTTTAAGCATCTGCAAATGCATTTTATTTTTTATAATTTTAAATTTATTCTGTTAAAAGAGATGTGGGTCTTTACTTTTTTTATATTCTTAAATCAAATAGTAGATCAGGTAAATTGGAATGTAGACAAATTTTTATTAGGGAATATGGTTGGAACCAAAGAAGTGGCAATTTATGGATTGGGAGCACAAATTAATACAATGTATATTGCATTTTCGACAGCAATTTCAAGTGTATTTACACCAGAAATTAATCGTATTGTAGCAAAGACAAATGATAATGAGGAATTAACAGAACTATTTACACGGGTTGGGAGAATACAGTTTTTAGTATTAGGTTTGATTTTAACAGGTTATATTGCATTTGGAAAAGTATTTATGATTATCTGGGGAGGAAGGGATTATAAACGGTCATACTATGTAGTATTGTGGCTGATTATTCCAGAAACCATTGCGTTGATCCAAAACCTTGGATTAGAGATACAGCGTGCAAAGAATATGCATAAAGCACGGTCTGTTGTATATGTAATAATTGCAATAATAAATATATTTGTAAGTATTAGATTGATTAGAAAGTGGGGAGCATCTGGTGCGGCAATGGGAACCGCAATATCATTGATAGTTGGAAATATGTTATTTATGAATTGGTACTATTATAAAAAGATACAGTTGGACATACCATACTTTTGGAAAGAAACATTGAAATTATTACCTGCTCAGTTGATTTGCCTTATAGTTGGTTTCATAATATCATACTTTATTGAAATTACTAACTGGGGCAGTTTCTGTATATGTATAGCCTTGTATTTTTTATTTTATATAACTGTATTATGGCACCAAGGAATGAATACTGATGAGAAAGGATTAATTAAAGGAATGTTGAAAAAATGATTGAATTTCATATTCATAATCTTGTATTTTAATAGGACATGTCCAACAGAAAACATATGATAAGCTTCTGTTGGTACATTGTTCTGATTGCTTTTGGCAGAGTTCTTTTTTCATATGCAGCTTGAGGCTGCTTTTATTTGTTTATAGTAATTTCGATATTATATATCATCAAGACACAATCAAAAATAAAATTCCTTTTTATTGACACAATATTTTTGAAATAACTCTTGAAAAAATGCAGAAACAATGGTGTAATTAATATGTAATAAAATTAATCTAAAATCATAGAGGAATAGTTATGTTATTTAATTCTTTTTCATTCGCAATATTCTTACCAATTGTTTTTATTGTATATTGGTTGATACCACAGCGACTTAGATGGGGGTTGTTGTTAATAGCAAGCTATTATTTTTATATGAGCTGGAATCCTAAGTATATTGTATTGATTTTAGGAACCACTTTTGTTTCATATATAACAGGTATACTAATAGAACGAGAAAAAATGATATATAAAAAGAAATTATATTTAATTTGTTCTATTATTTTATGTATGGGTGTTTTATTTCTTTTCAAATATTTTAATTTTTTTGTTATTAGTGTAAGCGATATATTAAGTTCAATCTCAATTAAGTGGCATCCTGTAACGCTGAAGCTCCTATTACCAGTAGGAATATCTTTTTATACCTTCCAGACAATGAGTTATGTTATAGATGTATATCGAGGGGATATAAAGGCAGAAAAGCATTTTGGGTATTATGCCACATTTATTTCTTTTTTCCCACAATTAGTTGCAGGCCCTATTGAAAGAAGTGAAAACCTTCTTCCACAGATAAAGCAAAGATGTCAATTTGATGAACAAAAAGCGTCAGATGGCTTAAAATTAATGCTATGGGGATATTATAAGAAAGTGGTGATTGCTGATACATTAGCACCATATGTAGATATGGTATATGGTCAATTGAAATATTATCAGGGATTTGCGTTAGTAATTGTGATTTTTTTCTTTTCACTACAGATATATTGTGATTTTTCAGGATATTCAGATATTGCAATAGGTACCGCCAAACTTTTTGGTATTGATTTGATGAAAAACTTTGACGCTCCATATTTTTCAAAGTCAATTAAAGAATTCTGGAAAAGATGGCATATTTCCTTGTCAACGTGGTTTCGCGATTATATATATATTCCGTTGGGAGGAAATAAGTGTTCAAAAGTAAGACATTATATTAATTTACTTGTGACTTTTTTAGTAAGTGGGCTATGGCATGGTGCAGAGTGGTCCTTTATATACTGGGGGGGGGTACATGGCGCTGCTCAGATAATTGAAGATTTTTGTAATCCTGTTTTAAGAAATTTTAGAGAAAAAAAGATGGGAAAACTACTATCATGGTTCGTTGTATTTATTTTTTGCAATTTATCATGGATATTTTTTCGGAGTGAGAGTTTAGCAGATGTTGCTTATATTTTTGAACATATGCTTTGTAATGTTACGCAACCTCTGATGTATTTACGAAATGGATTTAATGACATTGGAATTTCTGTAACAAGACTTATTTATCTAGCTACGTTAATAGCAATTTTAGCTGTTGTAGATTTTATTTCTTTAAATGGCGATGTAATCAAAAAGATAAATACACAGAATATAGTAATTCGGTGGTGTTTTTATCTTTTAATAGCGTTGATGATAGTTTTATTTGCGCAGAAAGGAGTCGCAACTGAATTTGTATATTTTCAGTTTTAGAAGTTATGAGAAAGTTTCTTTTTAAATTAATATTAATTGCTGTCATATTGACAGCAATAGTTAGTGTAATAAATATAAGATATATTTATATAAAAGATACAAATAGCACAAATAAATTTAAGGATATTCCCGCCGAAATACAAATATGCAACTTCGGATCAAGTCATGGAGCAAATGATTACTACTACGATAATTGGGTAGATAAATACACCTGTTTTAATTTTGCATTGAGTTCTCAGTCATTAGATTATGATTGGCGAATAATGCAATGTTATCAGGATAATATCAGTGACAAGGGTATCGTATTTATCACTATTTCCTATTTTTCTTTTTATGGAATAGATGAAACTAAAACAAGTAAATTTCTGTCAAAGAATAGAAGGTATTACAGATTTCTACCCAAAGAATATATTAAGAATTTTGATTGGAATACGTATATTTATGAGAATAAACTTCCAGCATTAGTGGCATATGAGGATTTGCTGCATGATATTATAAATGGGAAAAAAGATGAGGAAATTGTAGAAAATGCGCGAGATATTGATATAGAAAGATACGCAGAAGAAGCTTATAAAAGACATTTGATTAATGAAAAACTAGACGATAATGGTATTCGGATAATTAATCAAGAATATTTGGATTCTTTATATCATATGATTGATCTTTGCAAAAAAAAGGGAGCTGTTCCAATTTTGGTTACAACGCCATATTTAAAAGAATATACAGATATGGTTACAAAAAAAGATCCATTATTTCTCGATGAATTTTATGGAATTATTGAGCGTATTGTTGCAGATACTGGTGTTAAATATTTTGATTTTAGCAGGGATGAACGTTATCAGTTGGCATATGATTTGTTTTTAGACGTTGATCATCTAAATCATAAAGGAGCCATTCAATTTGTTGATATCTTAATGGAAAATGTAGTTGAGGAATAATGAATTGTTGAAAATAAGAAATATATTGTTGATTGATTAAATAACTTGGTTAATGTATTTACAATTTAGAAACTGTTTAAGATTGTGATAAATGGACGTAAAAATTAGGGAGCACTATTATGAATCATAGGCTGTTGGCAAAGAAAAATAAAAGAGAAAATATATATAGGGTGATTTTATCTTTATTGTTATCAGTTCAAACAGTATGTATGACTAGAGTTAATTTTAAAGGTCTACAGAAAATGGTAGATGTAAATTATATGGATTCATTTGGAGTATCTGCTATAATTTTAGGAATTATATTGTATATATTTTTTTATGTTATTATTTGTGTTATTGATGAACCCATAAAGAAATTTATAGGTAAACACTCTGTAGTCACACATGTAGAAGACAAGGATAGAAAAAGAATTCTTGGATTTTGGGCAATAATCATTTTCATAACATGGATTCCCTATTATCTGTCATATTATCCAGGTGGAATATATGCAGATACATTTGGAAGTATTTCATTTGTAATAACAGATAAATTAAGCAATCGCCATCCGTTACTTTATAATACATTGATTAGTTTTTTTATACATTTAGGTGATTTAGCAGGAAAAAATTTAACTTGGTCGATTGGATTGTTTTGTGCTGTACAAATGTTGATTATAGAATGTGAATTTATATATTTTATTTCATGGATGTTACGTTACAATATCAGCAGATCAATTCGAATTGCTAATGCAATTTTTCTTGTGTTTTTTCCGTTGATTCCATTATATGCAATTTCAATATGGAAAGATACACCTTTTTGTATGGCAATATTCTTCTGGATGATGTTTATCGTTGATTTATATTTTGAAATAAAAAATGAGAACATACAATATAAATCAGTAATAGGATATGAAATTGGCTGCTTTTTAGTAGCATTTACGAGAAATAATGGTATTTATGTTATTATTATTAATACGCTTTTTTTAATAATTCTCTTAATTAGAAAAATTCGTACTGAAATAAAAACAAGATATGTGATAGGGGCATCCATTATTAGTATTGCGGTTATTATGTTTGTTCAAGGTCCCATTTATAACATAGTAGGTGTAGAACAGACAAATTTGGTAGAAAATTTTGGGATTCCATTGCAACAGATTGGTGCAGTTGTTGTTTATGAAGGGAATATTACAGAGGAACAAAAGAACCAAATTAATAATTTTATATCATATGAAAGTATTAAGGAACACTACACACCATGTTTGGCAGACAATTTGAAATGGAATGAAAATTTTAATGAACAGTACTTTTCTGAACATATAGATGAATTTCTAAAATTATGGTTTCAGTTACTAAAACAAAATCCTACAATTTTTATAAAATCTTATCTGATGGCTACACTGGGATTTTGGGATATTGATGTAGCAACAGGTGATGCATATGTTCAAAATTTTATATGGCCAAGTGGACTTGATACTATCGATGAGAAAGATTATTTTAATGAATGGTTTGGCTTTTCGTTTAAGCATTTTGTAAATCCAAGACATTTTATAAGCAATGCCTGGTTCTTTTGGATATTTTTAGTTTCTGCATGGTTTGTGGCAAAGCATTATGGAATTAAAAGCACTTTTTTATTTACTCCACAGCTGGGAATATGGTTAACACTTATGGTAGCAACTCCCATTGCAGTAAGTTTAAGATATATTGCTGCTAATATGTTTACATTAGGTTTTACTATTATAGTACCAATACTCTTAGAACGCAATTATTAATGATTATTCGTCTCAACTAAAAATATGAAGATGATATGAATTTTTACTATCAAGTAATCTGAGAAACCAACTATTATATAACCATATTCATTCTTGTAATGGTCGCTTTCCATATTCTTTAACATGATGGAGAACTGCGAATGGTGTATGCCTATGGCTATACTATGATAAGTAGATAGCCATAGACATCATTATTTATAGATAATTCCATATGGATTAATAAGCTTTTTATAAAATCTTTCTTATAATGCCTAGTTTCCCATACAGCAAACTTATCCCTGAAATTATTTTTAGATAATATGAATAAATAATCAGAGTTTTATATATTCTTCTGCTGTTTGATATATATTGTCTATAGATTTTTTTGTGTAAGCCATTAAACATTTCTGGATTAAGATACTTTTTTTCGTCATCAGGCGCTTGACCATTCAGTGCAAATTTTATAATATAAAATTTTTTATCTATATCATTTACATTTGATAGCCATTCAGCAATCTGCTGCATTTTAGTGATAAAATTATATTTATATAACAATCGTAAGTTTTCTATTGTATCATAATTATTTTTGGTAAGATAATATAATTTTTGCTCCAGTATTAACTTTCTTGTTTTCATGTGCGCTTTTAAGCTTTTAATATCTGTTACTTTTGTTTTCATAGATGAAATACCACTATCATTATATCTATAATAATATAATATTTCATCAGAAAAATATATTTTGGTTGCATTGTCAAGCAATGCCATGCTTTGCATTAAATCTGTACTTGATTTCATAAAAGTATATTGCTGATAATCTGTATCAAAATCAACAATGGACCTGTTAACAGCTTTCACACATAAATTATTTAATTGGTTTCCGGAAATAATTTTTTTCCATATATGTGCTTTGCTAGAACCGCCTTCTCCGATTATTGTTCCATTCTTGAACACCATTGGCTTTTTATTAACATATTTACCAAAATGCTGAAACTGGTAAATTATCATATCGCTTTTAGTTGCCTTAATAATTTCATTAACCTTTTCTAGTAATTTACTATTGATTAAATCATCTGAGTCAATGAATAAAAAATATTGTCCCTGAGCTTGAGATATCCCAAATCTTCTCGCCATTAAAGAGCCTACATTTTTTCTATGAAATACTTTTATTCGTTCTTCTATAGCTGAATATTTATCACAAATGGTAGCAGAATTATCGTTTGATCCGTCATCAATTAGGATGGCTTCCCAATTTGTATATGTTTGATTAATTACCGAATCAAGACATGCACTCAAATATTTTTCTACATTATATACTGGAATAATAAAACTAAATAAAATCATATATGCTCCTTAATATTTTATAGTTAATGTAAAATTTTTCCTATAGTTAAAACTTCACCTTCCTTTATTGTTTCAAGGACTTTTATATTTTTAATCTCTATCTTATCAACGTCTAAAGGTGATTTATCTAAAATTACAAAATCTGCTTTTTTGCCTATAGCAATACTTCCTTTAGATGATTCTTCAAAATATTCATATGCTGCATTAATCGTTATTGCCTTTAAAGCATCATAAACACTGATTGCTTGTTCTTCTCCAATCAAATTTCCATTTCTACTTGTGCGATTTACTGCACACCATACAGAATGCATCATATTAGGTTTTGTCACTGGTGTATCCTGATGAAAATTAATAACCATTCCCCTGTCAAGTGCATCTTTTGCTGGGCTGATATGATTTCCTCTCTCTTTGCCTAGGTTTTTCATGTGTACATCACCCCAATACCAGACATGTCCAACAAAAATTGAGGCAATCATATTTAATTTTGCCATTCTGTCTAGCTGGTCATTTCTGACTGTTTGACAATGTATCATGACAGGTCTTAAATCATTTTTATTTTTTGTTTCCCGTAAGGCCATCTCATATGCATTGATAAACTGTTCACTTGCTGCATCCCCATTACAATGTGCCAAAATCTGTTTGTCTTCTTTCAGTGCCTTTTTGATATAATTGTAAACCAGTTCATCTGACATCCAAGGATACCCGCAATAATACTTGTCATCACCCATATAGGGTTTAGATAACCATGCTGAACGACCCTGGGGAGATCCATCAAGTACTAACTTATATCCTCCAATCTTTAAATGTTTTTTATAATCTCGATATACATTTCCGTACTTTTTCATCAGTTCAGTACCCATTGCCGGCATTAAAAGATACGATACAACATCTAATTTGAGACAGTCCGATTCACTCATTTTCAGAAGTATATCAAAATCATTGTCTGTTGTTGCACCATCCTGTACAGTCGTAATTCCATTTTCGATATAGATATCCTGCATTTTTTGCATAATATCAGTCATATCAATTTTCAATCTTGGCATAAGAACAGATTGTACCTTATTCATTCCTGCCTCTTCGAGATATCCACTGGGTTCATTGCTGCCAGCAATTCTTCCTATAATTCCACCATCAGGATTTTTAGAGTACTCATTTATATCCGCTAATTTTAAAGCAGCTGAGTTAACACAACCAAGATGACCAGAAATGTGTAAAATAAAAATTGGAATAGCACTACTTACTCTATCAAGTACATGTTTATCTGGTTGCGCATACTCCTTTAGGAAATTGTGATCATACCCAAATCCAATTACGGCATCTTGTTCATCTAAATTGTTTTCAAAGATATATTTTTCCAAAATACTTACAATGTCATCAAATGATTCACATGTTGACAAATCTGCACATACAGACATCTTTCCTGTCATTACAATATGACTATGCGAATCTATAAATCCAGGCATCAGACATTTTCCATCTAAATCCATCTTTGTTGCATCTTTTCCAGCTAGTCCTTCAATATCAGCCAGTTTTCCTATTTGTGATATCATGCCATCTTTAACCAATACCGCTTCTGGTTCATTTAGTTTTTCTTCATGTTCATTTGCCGCATTCATTGTAATAATTTTCCCATTAAAATAAATCTGTTCCATATTGTCCCTTTCTGATTCACATACAATTTATTTCCAACTATATGTTTTTTTTCCCCATACTTTTGTAAATTTTAAAATTAGGAGATATACAACTATACAAATACATAATCCTGCTACTGCCGACATCATCTCCATACTTCCCGATGCCACACCCAATATAATTATGTATACAGGAGTACTTGCCAGCATGACAAGATTGCAAGCACCAAGTTCTACACTCGTTGTTGTTCTGAAGCCTGGATCAACGATTCGGATCAATGCAATGCCGCTGGGAACAGTGCCTGTACATGTACCATACAGTCCAAGTGTACGTTCAAAATCATTTGCCCCACCAAATCTTTGCCCAAAATAAAAGCAGACAAAAAATGTAACAATAGTAATAAAAAGTGAAACAATTATAATTGTCCATATCCAGTCTTTAATTATACCTATAGAAACTGCCATAAAAGCACATACTACCAGATAATCGGCCGTCCATCCTGTAATTTTACTTTGCAACGTGTTCTCTTGCAGAAAATCCAGGTGTAGTTTGTTTATGAGCCATTTCACTATGTAAGCAGCATACATCCCATTCATAAACATCATACTCTCCATTGAAGTTCCCAAAAATCCTGGAAGGTATGCTAATATTTTTGAAATACCAACTGCTAAAACATAACATACGCCAATCAATGCAAAATGAAATGCTAACGTTTCAATATTGCTATTACATGTAGTATCCTTGACCATATACTCTGTCTGTTCGTTTTTTGAAAAATAGCCTTTTAATATTGTAGCGTTTATTTTTCCACAATTTTTTGCAATCCCTTTTTTTATTCCTATTTTTGCTGCCGGAATACCGACTAAAAAAGCCACTATAAACCCAATGGCTGAAAATGCTATTGCAATCATGGCTGCATTTTCCCAACCATATTGTTCAAAAATAGCACCGTATCCTGCTGCTTGTCCAGGACCTTGACAAAAAGCAAATTGTACCAGCATCCCATAAATAGGATCTATACCTGCGTGATTTCCAAATAAATAAACAATTATTAATGCAACTACTGGTGTAACAGCATATAATAGACACCACACCAATCCAAGTCCCACAGCACCTTTTATCACACTCTTAGCACTATTCCCGTTTTCAGAGGGCGCACTTGTCAAACTAATGGATATAAATGATACAGTAAATAAATTATTCACTATAGTAGTAAACATTTCCACATCTGTACCAATATCAAAATCCAATGCTGATAAGATATTCATAAAAACAAAACCCGTAATTCCTCCTATTACGCTTGCAGGCACTAACATATTTTTAAAAAGAGATATTTTTGCCCTTAAAATCATACCGATGCAAAGCATAATACTTGCTAAGCCAAATGCCATCATAAAACTCATGTTAAATTCTCCCAAATGAAATATAATTTTTTATTTTTTTATTTTATCTTTCAGAAAATTTTGAACGAATGTCATCGAATCATAATATTCTTTTTGCTTTCTTAATAAAAACCAAAATACACTGTTGGAAATAACGAAACTTATAATGCAACGAATACAAATTCCCCAAAAATTCCCAACTGTTACCTTATTACAAATACTATATGAAATAATAGATGATATTAAAGCTACGATACCATACAATAAATGTTTTCCGTAAAAAAGAAAAATCTTTTTATTTTTAAAATAAAATCTATACACAATAGTTGAACCATATAAAAAATTTACTATAATTATGGAAATAATTGTTGCAAGAACGACTCCAAATACACCCCAAAGCTTACCTAAAAAAATATTCAAAAAAATATTCATAATTGCTTCTACAAATCCTCTATATCGACCTTCCCACCATAATCCTGCGCCCGAAGAATATAAACTTAAAACGTCGCCCATACACAAAGAATAAAAATAAACGCAGATAGCACATGTAACGTAGAATGGCAGAAGATTTGATTCTCCCACCCATAAAGCAATAAGTGGCTGATAAATACATATTAAAATTGTGACAATAACTCCTGACATCCACATATACATAAAATTAAAGCGCAACATATTTTGGTGATTTTCTTCTGCACTGTTTATCACAATACTTTGTCCAACACCAGCTCTGATTGCGTTGGTGAAACATCCCAATATAGACGTAATTCCCCCCATTATACAGTAATAATTTCCATAAGCAGTCACCATTAATAATCCCAAAAAAGTAGAGATTATTATATTATCCATAGAATTTCTGCTTTTGACACATACTTTTTGTATCATCAATCCCTTTATTCTTTTCCAAATATCCTGTTTAATTTCCTGGGATAGTTCTCCCTTACAAAAATATTGGGGAAACAATTTTTTTGAGATATACTCTACTGAAATATTATCAGCTAATGTTAGTAGTGGCATAACTAAAATATAGTAATAATAATTTTTTAATATCAACAGCATTACTAATTGAATGCCTATCCCCATAAGCCTTACTATGGAATCTATATTACTGAGTATGTCCACTCTCTGATGTGCTAGGATAAGAGATTTTTTATATGCAAACATCCAGTATCCCAATACTGTATTGCCGAGAAAAATTAAATACAAAACATACAAATTAATGCCATCTGGTATATTTCCATGAATAAGTTTTGGTAAAATAGGAATAATAGACACTCCAATCAACAAAATTACCATACCAATTATTCTATATACTCTTTGATATAAACTTAGTAATGCACAAATCGTATCACTGTCTTTTTCGGCAATCGGTTTATACATACTAAAAACAATTGCTGTGCTAAAACCCAATTCAGCAATATTTAACATTTGAAGAATTGAAGTAAACAAACCGTCCAATCCCATGAATTCAGAGCCAAGAAAGTGAATTATTATTGTACGATTTATAAGCGGAATCAATATTATTACAAAATTATTTATTAATCCCCAAATAATATTTCTAATCGCATTTTTAGTGTAATCCATGATAAAGTTTCTCCTTATCAATTATCAGAGTATGTCATAAGTTAAATATTTTTCTGCTAAATGAAATAGGCAAAAACAAATCTAAATCGAAACTTAAGACTTCACCAAGCTATTTTTAGGATAGATTCATGAATTAGCATAAAATAATTACTTTTGAGGAAGATGAATATAACTTCCCAACTCATATGCAAATTCCTCTTGAGCAAATTTTGCAATTCCATTATTACTATAAAACGTCAATTCACCAAAATAAATCTGCTCATTTATATAATAGAAATCGGTTCTTACCTGTGGGATCCCTTTTGACATTTCACTTGAAAGGCTCAACATTTCTTCCAGTTTTTGGGGCCGTTCAATTTGTTTTAAAGGATTTGAAGCGCATAGAACCTGTATGTCTCTATACTCCCAGTCGGTAGTATAATAATTGTGCCCATGAGTCCCTGTAAAACGGTCAAAATCCACTTGTATCACTTTGGGAACGCCATCAAAAGCATATATTTTATAATCCTTTATATCTTCATCTGTTTTATCTGTCATATATTTTTCTGCAATAATTCGGGGAGGGACATCTTTATATGCCCATTCACGCCCAAAAAAATATATATTAACATTCATTGCAGCTTTTAATTTTGCTTTTGCTTTCTCAATGTCAAAAGTTTTTTTATCTTTACAAATTATTACACTTCCAGAATCATGTGTACATTTTAATACAAACTGATCTGGCAGGCTTAAAAAATCTATTTGCTCGACAGAATTCCACGGTCCTCCGATTAATGGAATCAAATATTTTTCACCAAAATTTTGTTTAATATATGCTCTCACTTCATACTTATCGACTAACTTTGTATACAACGGATTTCTATCATATAATTTTAACCACTGAATTTTTTCATTAAATGTTTGAGGATTTTTTAAATCTAATCTTTCTCCAGTCACCCTTTTATACCACAAAGTCAAGTACAATCTATCTGGTATTAATTTTGATATTTCAAATTTTATTTGATTTAAGACTTTATTTTTTTTTGATGCAGCCATAATTTCCCTCGCATATTTATTTAATGTAATCTCATTTAATAATTAATGTTATTTAAATTTTTTATAGTTATTTTTAAATTTATATATTGATAAATTGTTTATATTTGAATATATTGGCCCAATTTTAAGTTCCATTTCTCAGGACTAAACCGTTCATATCCACTCATATGATAGAAAGTAAATTCTCCAAATTTTATTTATGAGATATTCTTCGCCTAGATTTTCCTTTATATATTCTCTGATAGCATACTTATCTGCTAGTATTGTAAATAGTGGATTGCGGTCATGAAGCTTTAACCACTGGAGCTTTTCGTTAAAAGTTTTAGGCTTGTCCAGATTAAGCTCGCAGCCGAAAAATGCTTTATATTGAATCTTCAAATAAGGTTCATCCGGAATCCACTTAAAAAAGCCCCTATATGCCAGGAAGTTAAACATCCCATATGGAATTCTAAGTATCTGTTTCATCACTTTTCCCATATATACTCTGGTTCCTTTCGATTAGTATTATCACACATGTCAGACAAGTTTCTATATTCCATGCATAAAGAAACTTTTATAATAACTGAATTTTTCCATAACTGCTTTTTCAACTTTTTTAGTATACTCCCTTACTTTATAGTTGTCCACTAATTTCACATACAATAGATTTGTATCCCCAAATTTATTTCCTGTAATGTTTTACAAAATATTTGAGAATCATTTATTATACATCTTGTACTTATTATTTCATATATGTGTCTTTCTTCTGAATTTGCCATCTCGATCTACATTTTCACCAAGACAACCTATTTCATGTATATCTATACCATTTTTCCATAATATATATGGGAATACAATCTGATCGCGTTTTACAGTACTTTTTTGAAACTCTGTCCACCACTCACTCATAAGTTTCTTACACATTTTATTTGCTGTCTGCCGAACAATTACATTACATTCACAAATACCATAATGTTTGGGCATTCCTTGTTTATAGTATCTTGCCATCTGCACTTTCACATCTTTCTTCTTTGCCTTTCCCATAATGACACATGCCTTAGCCTCGTCATATATACATCCTCTTGTCGGGTGATTGTACATCGCAATACCACTTACTGTGTCAGCATACACATCCAGTTGTGACAAATCACAATAGATTTCCATATTTGCATCAATATAAATACTATACTCATACTCCTTGAAATATTGATATCCTAACATTTTAAAAAATCTGTTTTTTTCCACATTGGACATTTTTTCTAATCTGCAATTTTGTTCTGAGGAAAGATTAATAACTCTCCAGACAGAATCTATATCTATACTTTGATCCGTAAATATATAATAATCACAATTATCAGATACAATAACCGGTTCTGGTACTTTATCATATCCACCAAATAAAGCCATATACACAGCTGTTCTAGGAATTATAACATCATAATCTCTCTTCTGTTCAATATAACGTTCCAGTTTTGATGTATTATAACTTTGCAGTCGTATTCCTTGTACCAGAAGGTTCAAATTATTATAACACTTCATTATATCAAACGATTTTATTCCATCTAAAACACCAAAAAGCAAGTCACCTAACTTATATTTTTGAGACTGACAAACTTCAAGATAGTCTTTATTAATCTTCTCAATAATTTCTTTTTCATTCATTAACCAATTTCCTCTTAATTCTCAAACAATATAGTGATTTCTTCTCTAGATCTGGTTAACATTCTAAAATTCCTCTAAAAGTGTATAAATATATCATATATTTCTTTATTAATTCTTCCTCTTTTTACTAAAAATACATAAGAATAATTGTTCAAGACCCATTTTTTTAATCATCATATATCCCCAAACTACCAAACGAATTTTTAAGCTTTCCCCTTCAGGTTTTGTTATTTGAATGTACGAGTTTTTTGTGTAATCTTCAAAATGCTTATCAAACCAAATCCATATCTGTCTACTATTATTCTGTACGATATTATAATTATTATTTTTTAGTGTATACAATATATTCCAAATTGCTGTCTTTATTAGGAAGTATTCATACAATCTATCTTTCTTCAGGTTCTCCTTCTGCTCTAAACATTCAAGCATATCATATAACGGAAGAAGCGATGTTTCCTTGCCAATTTTTTTGTAGGTAGTATTGGATACAGATTCCACATTATTTAACCAATTATAACCTATTTCTTCCAAAAAATCCACTCTAGGCCCAAAACTATATAACTGCATCAAAAAATATACATCTTCACCTAATACTACAGGAAGAAATCTGGCATTATTTCTAATAACAAAATCTGTTCTATATAATTTTGACCATGGTGCTACTATCTTGTACTTAGACCATGCTGTATTTTTAAGTGCAACCTCTACTGTAATTTTTCCATCTTGTCTCACTCGCCGATATCCTGCTTCTACAATGTCTGAATTTCTCTTCTCTGCTTTAATAACCATTTTATCTATAATTCCATCTGCCAAAGTATCGTCTTGATCTATAAACATCATATATTTACCATGTGCATTAACTATGCCTACATTTCTAGATGCTCCCTGTCCCTGGTTTTTTTGATTGATTATTTTGATAGTTAGTTCTTTTTTATATCGTTGATTATAGCTATTAATTTTTTCGATTGAATGATCTATTGAACCATCATTCACAATAATAATTTCCAAGTTCTGATATTTTTGTTTTCTTATACTTTCCAGACATTGATAAATATATTGTTCGCCATTATATAATGGAATAATTATAGAAACTGACGGTTGCATTGGTTAAACTCTCCCTTATATTTATGTGCTTTAAAAAACTGAACAAATACTTTCAGTGTTCTTCTAAATATTATCCATGCTGCATATCTAATATGATAATGTTGAAGAGCCTTGTATGATTCCTTAATAGAAACCCAATAACTTCCTACACTGTTTGTACTTGTCCCTCCATAAAACATCCTCACAATCGTATGCGGAACATAGGAAAGCCTAACATTCTTATCCTTTAATATTCTTACCATAAATTCATAATCTGCGGAACACTTATATTTTGTATCATACTTCCCATATTTTTCATATATTTGTCTTTTCAAATATAGAGTAGGATGCCCTGGCATCCAACCACTTCGGATGTTTCCCTCTCCCATTCTCCAATATCGTTTCACTTTATTATCTTCAGCATATATTAAGTCTGCATGCGCTCCATCATAATTCCCACTCTCAATCGCATTTACCATTAAAGAAACTGCATTCGGCGTTAAAAACAAATCGTTAAAAAAAGCTAAAATATCCCCAGATGCTATATTTAATCCCTTGTTCATAGCATCATATAAACCATTATCCTTTTCTGATATCCAATGACATATATGTTTTGTTGCATTCTTATAGTGTTTTATAATATCTACTGTTCCATCTACAGACAACCCATCAATAATTACAATCTCTATGTTAGGATAATCTTGCATTTCTATACTTTTTAAAGTACGCACTATATTATCTTTACAATTATAACTTGTCAGAATCAACGATACTCTTGTTGCCACTAATAAACTCCTCCTCCATTTCCCTGAGTCTTTTTTCGAGCATAGCATTTTCTTGTACCAGAACTCTTATTTTCATTGTTTGTTTTGAAACAATGGACGTCAAAGCCATCAAAATAATAATAATAAAACCAATACAAAGAACATATAATCCATTCATAAGGCTTACAATTCCCAAAAACTTTGTAATATGCAATAAAAGCTTTGGAAAAACAACTGTCAGACCCATTACTACGCCTGCAAGTAACCAGAGTAATGTATACTTTAATTCAAGTGCTCTCTTTTTCAAAAAATATAGTATCAAAATGAAATAGCAACATAATGCAACTATTAATGTAATTCTTAAATTCATTGGAAGCATTATCTCATCTCCTTATTCCAAAACTGATTCTGCATACCAATATCGCAAGTGTAACCTTTATCATATAATAAGCAGATTTCCATGACTGAATCGAACTAGTTCCCGTCTGTCGTTCTTTCATCACAACTGGAACTTCTATAATAGTTCCTTTATGCATTACCGCTTCCACAATTGCCTCTGGTTCTGGATAATCATTAGGATAATTCTCCGCATAAATCTCTATAAATTTTCGGTTTACAGCGCGATAACCACTCGTGACATCCAATATTTTTTTGCCTGTACATAACCATATCAGCCTACTTAGAAAATGTATTCCAAATCTGCGTGCAGATGAGGATTGAAATCCTTTCTTTTCTATAAACCTTGAACCAATTACAATATCTGCATGTCCATCTTGCAATGGTGCAATGACTTTATCAAGATGTTTTACATCATGTTGTCCATCACCATCTATCTGAACCGCAACATCATAACCTATTCTCTCAGCATACTTATAACCTGTCTGCACCGCACCACCAATACCTAGGTTAATGGGCAAATCAATAAAATTATATCCTCTTTTCTGGCATATACTCCTTGTAGCATCATGCGAACCATCGTTTATTATAATATAATCATAGCTTGGATGATTTAATATTATATTATCCACAAGCCTTTCGATATTATCTGCCTCTTTGTATGCTGGTATGATTATCAACGTCTTCATTTTTCTCTCCATCAGATTTCTACTAAATATTTTTACTCTTTGAACACAGCAAATCATCTTGCCAAATAACCAGAAAACATATATACTACTCCTAATATTTGACATATATCCGCTCCCAAAACAAATAGTTCATCTGATACTCCCCCTGCAATTGTTACTTTATTTCCACGCAAAGCAATACAAACAGGAAACAAAAGTGGTAAAATATATCTTGCTCCTACAGATGGACAATCTGTATATCCTACAGGTGTTGAGAATAAAAGCATCGCCAAATACACCGCTGCAAAACTTAAAGCACAAATTATAAATATCCCAATCCTAATATTTCTACATAGTATAACGCTTTCTTCTCTTGAACCAATAATTGCAAACAAGATAAGAATCCACCATATATTATAAACGTAATCAGGAATAAATGAATCGCCCCAGCCTATTCTCATTCCAATCATTCCATTCCAATAATAATCCAAATGTTTAAAAAAAGTGTTATATGTGTATTTGAAAAGATTCCCCTTGTCTCCTATAATTTCGTCTTTGCTATACCAACTACCTTCTTTGACTTCATATAATCCTCTAACGTCAAATATTTCCGCTTGGGATACTTTTTTTTCCTGCACAGATTCACTTCTCATCATATGGGACATAACAGTTTTATCACTAAATGTAGCTACAAGACACAATGTAACTAAAACCGCCTTGATAATACCTGTATGTGTACAGTTAAACTTTTTCCCTGGAATCAACACAATAAACAAAGTAAAAGGAAAATAGGCATATTTTATTGGAAATACTATAATTCCTAAAATAATAAACGTAAGCATACGTTTCCATGTAATCTGTGTTTCATTATATATCTCTCTGCAAAATAATGCAAAAAACAGAGTCAGAAAAGAATAATTTATTAAATCGTAAGTGAATGATGTTGCCAAACTTAAGGCCAGCGGAAACTGCGCTATCAGAAACAATATCCATTTTCCCATTGGCATGAGACATATTGCTATATAGATTATTACTGTATAACATATAAGCCCAATTATATTTGAAAGCGTAAAGCTCCAGACGTAGTTCAATTCCATTACTCTTGCAAGTAAAATTCCTATTTCAAATGGAATATAGCAAACTATGGAAGCTCTGCTTAGGCCTTTTCCATTTACAATGTTCATGGTTCCATATCCCGACTTAACATTGCCTGCAAAGCATCCATCATAATAATTTGTCAGGGTTTCTGAATCCGGAAAACTAACTACATCAATAAGTTCCTCCGTTCTAAGATATATTTGTCCAGTTTCATCCCGTACCTCATGTCCCATTATTTTATTCACATATGCATTTGCTTGCGCATAATGTGTAGGCTCATCTGGATAAGAATATGGCGGCATCAATAACAAATATATAATACCCCATCCTATCACAGATACAACAAAACACTTTTCTACTCTTTTTCTCATTTTTTTCGTATAAATATATGCATGTATGAACAATACTAACATTGCTATAACAGCAAAACCTAAATACAACTTTTTCAGTTCAGAAATATCCCTATTCTCCTGACAAACTTTCTGATAATAACTCATTACCAAAAATAGTAATGAACCATCAGCAATAATGAAAAATCGTAAATAAAAAAATCCTGTCTTTTTCCATGGAATCACTATGATAGCAACAAAAAGAATACCAATAAGCCATACATATATTCCAATATCTCTGCTTGCATACTCTGTAGTATGCAGTTCAGCCAAAAGCTTACCCGCATATTCCTCCCCGTCAATATATGTTTTGCCAAAATAATTTTCTGCATTCACATCTACAAAATAAACCTGAACTGTTGCGTTACCAGTCACTTTTATTGACAGGCTACAAGTCTCATTTTTATCAAGTTTCGGCGTTTTTACTGGAAATACTTGTCTTTTTCTGCATTCGATTTTCGACAAATCTATGTTTGTAATAATACCCTCTGTATGCTGTTCCATCCCCTGAACAGATATACTTAAAGTACTATTATCTGGTTCCATAATACTTTCTATTACAATACTTATTGTTTCAATTTTTGTTACCCTTTGCGGCCTAAACTCCTGGCTTATCTCATTCTTTTCATCGATTTGAATAACTTCTACATTTTTCCACTCGAATGTTCCATCAGGCATATATCTGATATTTGCCGATGGAATAATATGAAAAGGATAAAATCCCAACATAAGAAAAACAATTGCCACAACGCATATAATTTTTATCATGGGAAAAAACCGTTTTGAATATATCTTCACCATAACGCTATCCTTTCACGCGGGCATGGTATTTTTACTCACTATCACGCTATCATCAATACCATGTTGTACTACAGATTTCCATCATCACAATTATATTTATAATGGATGCCATCATCACTATATTACAATCGGAATCACAATCTTTTTTATGTCTTCCCCGTAGTAGAAAAACGACTGGTATAAGAGCAGGTATAAAATATCTTCCCTGCACTCCATATATCATTTTCCTGCCAAGAACAGTCACCTGCAAATAAAATGTTAACAATACAGCAACACAAATTCCAAATATCATAAATACCACCCAACATCGCCTGATAAAATTCATACTTGGAATAATACTATAATCCTCATATGTGAACGACAGATAGATATATCCCATCACAAATATTGCTATAAACGTAGGCAGCACAACATCATACCAACTCAAATACTTTCCAAACATTGATAATAACAATTCATCTCCCAGATTAATTAGTGCCCCGGCATAACTTTCAATGATATCGAATGGATTTTCTATCAAATAATTTAAATTAGGATGCGCATAATGAGCTTGATCCTCAATCTGCAATGCCTCTTCCAGAGTTGTTGCCCATTCATTAGTCTGAATATTGACAACACGCTTTTGTGTTCTTTCGTTTGCTACTGATATTGTATTAAAAACAGAATATTTATATACTCCCACTGTCATTACCAATGCCGCAAAAAAAACCCCTGCTTTATACAATACACTTTTCCGCAAAGAAACATTTATTTTTTTATTGGGAATCATAAACATTATGGCAATTACAGGTATATATACCGGTTTTAGTGGTGCATATATAATACATATGATTGCAAACCACCACAACTGCTTCTTTGATGCTGACTCTTTTTGCTCCGTTAACTTTAATATATATGCCACAATCAAAAAAGTCATTGCCAATATAATCGTATCATAAGAATAGGATGTAACAAGTTCCATTACTATTGGAATCTGACAAATAGCAAATATAATCCATTTTCCATAAGGTATGAGCCTTATTGCCATTGCGGTAATTGCCACAAAAAACAATAAATTCATAAGCCGCCCGCAATAGACTAACTGGACATTGCCAACCCGCAATATCCTTCCCATAGTTATTCCCAAAGCCTGTGGAATGTACAAAGTTATTGGAACTTTAAGATTATATGCAATCTTAGATGATATTACATCCTTTGACTCATCATTACCCCAACTTAAAAGTTCAGTTAAATTATCTATAACTTGCTGATTGTTTACAGGTATTATGCGTTCACCTGTATCACATTGCCGCATATATATATACCCTATGGGATCATTTATTTTTTGCATCATAATAGCATTGGATATTCTGTATGCAACTAAATAATGCCGATCCTCATCTGGTGCTGAAAATGGAGGCAGAAGTATTGAATACAAAATACCAAATAAAGCTGCATATAAAATAAAATACAGCTCGACTTTTTTACATCCTTTAAGCAGCATCACGATTGCTAATATGATTGCCACAGCAATCAAAAAGATGATCCCTGCAAAAATTTTATAATTTATTTTGTTTTCAAAATTGATCTTGAGCCTCATGTAAGCACAAATTACCGCTAAATTAACCATCGAGAAGACAGTAATCACTCCTCTTCTCTTATTCACATACAATAGCTCGAATCCACATATATGACATATTATAACAATTGTCCATACCAATATGATAACTCGTGATATTTTATCAAGTTTTCTGGAATATGCCATCTCAACAAATAAAGACTTTTCTTCCTGTTGCTCATTATTGAGCAACACCATGCTGTCTGCACCTTCAGCGCTGTCCTCAGAAGCAAGCCCTGCAAATTGAATCAATCCGTCAAGCTCAACTGCTGAAATATACAACAGATATGACTGCTCAACATCCACCTCTGATTTTACCCTGTACCACTTGACCTTTTGAAGTTTAAAATCAGATGCACTGGTTTTCTCTGACCATACCTCATTGCCATTGTCATCTATAAGAGAAATTTCGATAATCCCATCGCATACATTTGTTCTATTTACCACACTGACTCCAATACTGTGAACCGTTGTATGATCAAATCTCACTTCCTGTTTAATTACATCACCATTCTGCATCTGCAGTACCTTAATATCTGTAAATGTTCCTGCCTTATTATAGTCCGTATCAAAGTTATGATCTGTCAGCACAAAACCCCCCCCTGCTGCTAAAACCAGAAGAGCCAGAACTATTCTAATATACAAATACCTTATGTTTTTTATTGCTGATAACATATAACTTCACACCCGCCATATCTATTCACTGTATTGTGCATACTATGTTTATCTTATACTACTGATTACTTAATATTTGATGTACTAGTTCAAATGTAATATCCTTGCTTTTAAATACAATACCCATATCTTTAAACACATATATATACAATCAATATATCTATAAAATTTATACTTCTTTAACACATATTTATATTCTTTTGCCTGTAGTTTTCTGTCATACTCACAACTCCTTGAAAGCTGTGTATCATCTACTCCGATAGAAACGAGCGGTTCTTTTGTGAATATAAAATTGGGATTTTGCCTCAATATTCTGATATATAGTTCCACATCCACAAGCCATTTCAAATTTGGGTCAAAGAGATATCCATTATTTCGTATAATCGTTGCGCTTGGCGCTCCAATCCAGTTTCCATCATAGAGTGTCTTGCAGTTTTTTTGCAGTGCTCTTATCTTATCATCTGCAATACACCGACTAGTTGACCTCTTGCCGCATACCTGATTGGTTCCTGAGAAAGCAATCTCGACATCAGCATTATCATCAAGCATTCCAACAAACTTTTTCAAACTATCACAATCCGTAAACCAATCATCATGGTGCATCATTTTGATATATTCCCCTGATGCCCTGCACATTGCGGCGTTGCAATTCTTTGTTGCTCCCAACTGTTCTTCATTCCTATAATACTTTATCTTATCGCAGCCAAGACCAGTTATATATTCTTGAACCTCATAAGTGCTTGAATCATCTGTTATAATAATCTCATAATCTTTATAGGTCTGTATTTTTATAGACTTCAGCAAAGTCCTCACAGTTTCCACACTGTTGTATGCTGGTATGCATATTGAAACCTTACACATTCTGCTACAAACACCATATCCTTTCCTTGTTGTTATTTTTCCAGTATGCGATCTATAAATTTCCGCAGCTGTCCTCTGTTTCTCTTTGCGTCATTTTCAATTGTAATCAATCTCTCAGCTTCGATTTTCTTGTCAAATTCAATTTCATTGTTCATCCAGGGATTGACCTTGTAATTTGCTGAAAAAATAACCGGCATCATGCGCTCAATCTGGTGTGCCTCCGACGGGAAATTTGGTTCCAGCCCATAAGACATAATTTTATTAAGATTCATATAAAATTCTCTACTGTTTTTCAATACCTGTTCTCTGGATATGATATAACAGCCCCCTGGCGCAAATATACAATATTCTGGAACAGGCGCATCTTGGTATACAAATTGCAGCAATCTGTTGAAATTATCAAAATATCTGTGTGGATGATCTGGCGATCCAACATACCAGGAATCATTTTTCTCCAAATACATATTTTCCATAGCAAGGAAATTAATGTCATGTTTCAATATCACATTTTTGTCTTCGTATAAATACGTAAAATATTTATTTGTATATACCCTTTGAAAAAATTCTGCCGAACAATGCCTGCCAAGTATGTTGCCTTTCAGCAAGCACATAAACTCTGGAAGCGAATCATAATGATCTGCAAAATAATTAAAATAAGTCGTAAGATTATGCCCTGTATTTTGAATCTTTGTATACTTTATCCCTTCTTCTTCAAGTCTATCCGTAATGCCTGGCTCTGTTGATGCATCATACAATACATAATTTTCACAGTATTTTAGCAAATCATTGGGAACCATATTAAAATTATGGATGACAAATATGGTATCTGTTGGTTTTATCATATCATACTCTCCATTCTCTTCCGTCAGTTTATCAAGATTGTTCTGTTTTGATCAAATGTGCATATTCATCCAAATGACTGCGGATATACTCTGGAAATGTTTCATCTATTTCAACGACTTGAAAATCTGTTTTTCTCCCAAACAAATCCTTATTGCGCTTGATACGCCCCTTTAATCTCAGCATTGTTCCGAGATTATTCAATTCCTGATGCGCAGCACTGCGAATCTTGTATGCCACTGCATCATTAATATCCTCATCTTTCTGCCTTGCCATATATCCAAAATGCCATCCTCCATTCTCAACCCTGATCCCATATGCCTTCTTATCAGGATTTCTAAGTTCTTCTGTAGTCAGGTTTTTTTCCCGAATCAAAGAATAGGCACATACCTTTGTTCCAAGCCATTGATGTTTGTCTACATTATCAAACTCTCCTGTCACAGATAACAGACTCCCACTTTTTTCTTCCACATTCATATAACAATAAAAGTTCCGCTGCGCCATATTATAAATCTTTGTTTTATCCATAGTGGCAAATATATTTTTAAGGACTTCCGGATTTGGAATTTCATCAACATCACTGAATATAATAATGTCATCGTCTGTACACATTTTTTCAAGTGGACGTTTAACCGCGCACTTCTGAAAAGAATCTCGCTGAAAAGGATCTACATCTGGTGTATCCTGCACAATCTGATGAACGATCTTATCATCAAACTCTGAAAACCTCTCTCGATTCTCCGCAAAATACAAAGGTTTTTTCTTTCCCGAAAAAGTTACAGTAGACTCACTGATTACAAATCTATCCACTACATCATTCAACACATTCATCCTTATTTTTAAAATGTCCAACTCATTAAAAAACTGGAAACAATCATATACCATAGCAATTCCTCTCTTTCTCACTTTCTCATATATAACTGCACTTTGTATATTTTAAAACTTTTAGTCAGATCAATGTGCTTTTAGCATCAAATTTTCTATATATAAATAGAATTTCGTAACCTTAGAATAAATCTTATTACCAATGTGTATGACAGCATTTCGAATTGTCCTATAATAAAATATGCTCGCACAAACTCCAAACAAAAATATTATTATACCTAATACAATAGTCCACATCAAAATATTATTATACCCATAATTATTATATACATAATGCCACATTTGGGGTCGATAATATGTTCTTAAAATAGAATTGTCATGAACAACATAAATAAGTAATGATAACTTTGATAAATTGTTAATTACTTTACTCTCAAAATGAATATTTCTAACGATATTGAAGAGGCCTATAACCATTAGTATCAAAAACGGATTACAGTTATTACTCCAATACAAAACTTTATTCTGAAAAAATCCTATCTTCAACCCCAGGAAATTCGTAAGCAATATCAGCCCATAATTGCCAATAAATCCTACGAGGAAAAGTATCTTATTTATTTTTAAATTCTCAGATATATCTTTAAGATATCTTTTCATATATGATATTATAAAATAAATTGCCACCCATAAAATTATTGGAGATGGAAAGAAAAATGTTGAAATAAAATTAAAACATATATACAAAATAGATAATACCAGTGTACACCTTAACATTGTTCTCTGATTAAGGTTATTAATAATACCATTTAAAACAGGGTGTATTGAATAAAAAATTAAATAACAGGTTATATACCAATTATTCGCAAATATATTGGGGAATAATTGCACAAACATCACCCATGGATCCATCTTATCTATTCCCAAACTATATGTAGCAATAAATATAATAACTGATATCACCCATACATCCAATGCCATATACAGCATTTTCTTCTTATTCACTCTATTACTATCAACAAGAAACCAACTTGAACAAACAAAGAATACTGTATTTCCTAATGCCCCTGAATAATATAATAACATTATCATTATAAGATGCTGAATATTGGTTGTTGCTACAGAAAGATCAACTACATAATCATCATAAGCGATATATTCACTTGTACGCCCTACCGTCCAAATTACGTGACTAATCAAAATCAAAAATATCGCTATTATCTTTAACAACTCAACACTTGAATTCCGTTCTTCTGATTGTTTCGATTTTCTCATCTCTATTATACTCACTTTTTCTTTCGTAAAAACTATCTATCCAATCCTCATACCTCTTTTTATTTTCAACAAGCCAGCTTGTATAAAATAGTTCACCCCACTCGGTTTATCCGTGTTCTGCAATGCCTTAAAGTCGTCTGTTTCTTTATATTTGTGTAATTCTTCTCTGCACTCCTCCGCTGTAAATACATTGCCAGACCTATCCATATAATTCCATCCAGAATATATATTTTGTTCAGACGACCAATATCCTGTAGACACATTATGTCTTGCCCAATATTTTGGTGCAATAACTTTCTTACAGGTTTCACTAGTAAATACTGGAAAACACGAAAATGAAGAATTAGAAACAATGAGATATCTTGCATTCTTTATGGTAACATAATCTCCACATATATCAAAATGAAACGCTGGAATATCAGGAAACATTTTTTCAGCATTTCTTACATCTTCTGTAACAATCATAAAACGCATAGCACTGTTTATCTTCTTCATGTGCTGCATCGCATGTATCCAATACCCTTTCTCCAGATACAATTCCTTCGCTCCTATATATTCTCCGCCACGCATATTCATAATACACAAATCATCTTGTGTATACTCATATGATTCATACTCCTTTTTCACATGAAACCAATTTTTCAGTGCCTCTCTGTGTCTTGTAAAATACTTTTCTGACTGAAGATTCCCATACACAATTGTATTGTCTTTGACATGAAATAAATCCGCATCTTCACCTGCTATATAGCATCCATGGGTTATATCATGAACCGAATTCTTAATCCATATACGCTTTTCTTTTTCATGATATTTATTGTATCCTGCTATATCAGATATATCCTCTCCCAGATCAACATCCATAAAAAACATTCCCTTTTTATTATGGATATTTTGTGCAAACATGCTCTGATTTGCTGTTCCAAACACATATCCATTATCAAGAGCCAAACTTTTTACAGAAGCCAGACAAAACATTTGATTTCCTAAACCTTGCCCATCTAAAAATTCCACGCCTAGCATTATCTTCTCCCAGAATTTATTTATCAATTGCCTTTTTGATTGCCACTGCAGTTCCATAAAGTGAACGGCTAATCCGCTCCTTGACAGGCAGGAAATTAGGATATTTAGCGTTCCTGCCCTCCCATTTATGGAAAACAAATGGCTCAATTCCTTCTCCTTCTGGCAGCATCGCTTCCTGCCCAAAACGAATGGCAACCTCCAGCGGAGCGTATTTCATACCATACTGTTCAAATATATGCCTGTTATTACAACAGATATATCCATCTTCGTTATACCAGCCATGAAATGGTTCCCATGGCATATTAATTTTACTCGGCAGTTCCATTAGCCGTCTGCTTCTTATAGAAACACTATTCCCTACACGGCACAGATTTCCATTAATGTCACGATAAGTAATTTTATCATCCTCTGGTGGAAGCGGCCAAGGAGCGCCTATATAATCATACTCCAAAAATTCATCACTCCACATACTAGGATTTACAACAAATCCGTCATAATGTATGATCAGCGCAAATTCTGTATCAATATATTTATATAAATCATACACCATGCTGTAGTTAAACTTATCAATATTATCAATTTTGTCTATATGTTTATATCGAATAGAATCTGGCAGGTCACTAGGCTTTTCATGGGTTATCAAAATTGAATCCGCAAATTTTACCCCTCTCATGCTGTATTCCATTGCCTTGATTGTTGGTTTAAGCCGCACTGAAGTCATAGCTGCAAGCGTCACACTCTTTAATTCGATCTTCCCTGTATTGTCCATACAATTATCCCCATACTCTAAATCTGCGTCTATGCAAAATCCGCTGTTACATCTATAATACTGCCCTTCTTTACTTCATACACTTTATTACAGTTCTTGATAGTAGACAATCTGTGCGCTATAATAATCAAGGTTTTTTTGCCTTTGAGTGAATCTATGGCTTCCATGACAGCCGCTTCTGTATCATTGTCGAGCGCCGCTGTAGCTTCGTCGAGCAGCAGAATATCTGGCTGGGAATATAACGCCCTTGCAATAGCAACACGCTGCCTCTGTCCTCCCGAAAACCTTATGCCTGATTCTCCAACTACGGTGTCTAACCCCTCTGGCAGATTCCGCACAAAATCTTTCAGCTGTGCCTGTTCCAATGCGTCCCATATTTTATCGTCATCCGCTTCACTTTGTCCAAATACAATGTTTTCCCTGATTGTGTCGTCCAATAGATAGACAGACTGCGGCACATATGAAATAATTTGTGCCCATTGTCTCAAATCGCAATAAATATCCTGTCCATCAACTAAAATATTTCCATTTTCAGGCTTATACAGACCTAATAAAATATCTGCCAGGGTTGTCTTTCCTGAACCCGACTCCCCTATAATCGCTATTGACTCTCCTTTTTTTATTTCCAAAGAAGCATTTTCCAGTATTTTTCTTTCAGCACTGTCATACTGCCACATAATATTCTGTATGTCAATTCTGTCATAAAAAGAGAGGCTGCATTCCTCCTTTTTCTTTCCTGCATCCATCTGAAAACTTTTTCTTGCTGAAGATATGTTTTCGTATGCCGCCTCTACTGAAGGTTGATAAAAAACAATCGTATTGATTCCATTGGAAAACTTGTTGATCGATGGAAGAAGCCTATATGCGGCCACTGCAAGCGCCCCCAACTGTGGAACAAACGCCATCGCATCGATACCCTGTCCAATCCGCAGAAATACAATCAGACAGATACTGGCAATAAAAATAGTCTCAATAATTCTCTCAGGACATGCGCCGATAACACTATACGTAATCTTGGTTTTTCTGTATTTATCATAGGATTCTTTGTATTTGGCATAAAATGCCTCTTTTCTCTGCATCACGAAAATATCTTTGATTCCCTGCGAAATCTGTAGTATATTTCTGCTTCTTGCCAGATCCTGTATTCTATGTTTCTCGCCTGTAAGTCTTAATATATTTTTGAATCCTAAAGCAAGCACTATAACCGTCAAACCAGCAGCAATTGTAATCCCCATCGCCATAAACCAATCCTGCTGTATAATGTATATAATAATAAACAAAACGGTTAGGCTCTCTGCCATCAGCTGACAGACTACCTGCAGAATATTATAAATATTTGATATATCGTCAATTGCTCCATGCCTTATATCACTGCTGTTGGTCTGCACATAATACGAATAAGGCTTCATTAAATATGACCTGAGCATTGTTAGGGAAAGTTCTTCCTCAATCTGGCACTGATATGCCAATTGTACTGCCCTTGAATATATCAGCAATATATTTTTGACAATATATATTATGATAACTCCTATTACCAGTATGGCAAGAAATCCCACATAAGATTCCACCCCCAATATCTGCGCAGTATAAACCACCCACTCATTTTCCATCAATACCCTTGGTTCCAGGAGCGCATTGATAAATGGAGACATCACCGCTATTCCAACAAGCTCAAACATTGAAGAGACAAGCATCCAAAACAATATCTTTAAACCTCTTAACCGCTGATTTTGGTCCAGAATTTTGTTTAATTTGTCTAATACCCCCAGAAAGCTCCTAATGTTTTTCATTTTATCCTCACCCAATCCTCCGGTACAATATGCAAAAAAGTATCATTGTTTGTCCACTTATCCGGTGCCACGACTATTTTATCCTTATTCCGGTTTAACCATGCTGCCCACCAGCTATAACTACTATTTGCAATAATATTATGTTTGCATTTCGACATATGATACATATCAATCCAGCCAGCACTGTCATTGTTCCAGTCAATCTGCTCAATATCATGTTCTTTTATGTTAATATTCCTGTTCACCCATTTTACATCATTTGTAAACAGAAAAAACTTTACATTATCATATCTGTTTTCAAAATAATTAAACGCACGTTCATAGTACTCTGCCGTGCATATGTTCCCGAATATTTTAATATTATTAGCAGAAAAATAGTCGCCTCCTCTCACATGTACAGCAACTGCATTCTCTGCCTCTGAAATTTCCTGACTTAATTTAATATTTACCTCATTTAGTTCCCAGACTGGAAATGCAAAATCCTTTAACAGTTCTTCGCGTATTCTTTTGAAATAATCTTCATTTTGCCAGTATCCTATCAAATACTTGTCCTTTTCTTCCATAAAGCTTATATCAAAATCTTTATTTTCTTCCATCCTGACAGCAGACAGTTTTGTTCCGGCATAAATATCTATAATCCGCAAAACTTTTTGAACAATATTCTGGTATTTTCGCAAATCTTGTTGTCCCGCTGTTGGCAGATCGGATACTATATGACTTAATTCACAGGTTCTGGAAGTGTCACCGTCTGGAATATGATTATAATATGATGTATCATATTTTATTTCAGTTCCATTCTCCCTTAACGTTCTCCCAAAAGCATATTGAAACATCTGATTACCCAAACCACCCATCAACTTTATTATTACCATTTACCTGTCTCCTGACACATTAGTGCAATAATCTGTACAAATGTCCATATAGTTTTTTAACAAAAATAACCATTCTAAAAACAATAGTACTAACAAATCCTTTTTTTGTCAAATATAATATCGCTGCCTTCCTTTCCTTCGGTAAGTCCAACATGGGAAATTTGTCCTGAAATTCTCTGAATTCCTTTGTCTCCGTCAATACAGAAAAATCATGATACATTTTATCACCGGCATAGTATCTCTTTACTGACTCACAATATTCAAAAATTAAATTTGTGCACATATAACAAAAATAATACCAGTATTGCCCAAGCATATGTTCATACCTGTCACTTGAAAATCGTGTGAACAAATCACTTAAAAGCACCATTGTGCTATATATCCTTGAATTGTTCCACACATGACACATAGAATTATTATTTATTCTATAATAATAATAGTATCTCCCCTTCAAATATGACACAGACTCCGCATCTAAAAGGCAAAAATAAGAGCAGGCGGCATCTTCTCCAATTGTAATATTATTATCTACCAGGTTCTGATTTTTCCTGATAATGTCTGCCTTGTATAACTTATTCCACATTGCTGGAAGAAGACCGAAATTATAAAAACCACCATTGTACAGCATACAAGGATACAGTCTTTCTTCAAGATCTTTCTTCGTTTTGTAAACCCCTCCTGCAAGCCCCTGATTCAGTTTCAAGACCGCTGTCTCCTCCCACTGAAGAACATCACAAATAACAATATCTACATCTTCCCTACATGCTTCTGTGCACATATCTGCATACATATTTATATCAATTTTATCATCTGCATCCACATATGCAATATATTTTCCCTGTGCTGCTTGTACCCCTGCTTTTCTCGCACTAACCAAGCCTCCATTTTTTTTGTTTATAACTATAACATTGTCATTCTTTTCAGCACATTCCTCACATATTGCTCTGCTCTGATCTGTCGAACCATCGTTCACAAGGATCAATTCAAAATCTCGGAATGTCTGTTCAAGTATACTGCTTAGACATGTTTTTAGATATTTCTGTGCGTTATAAATCGGTACAATCACACTCAAAAATGGCATTTTTTCCTCCAATTTACTGCTTTTATAGCATTTTTGATCTTCTTTAACAATGCAATAAACTTGCCAGACTTCATTGTATCCACATCAAAATATTTACTTTTATCTCTAACTAATATCTTTGCCTCAAATGGCAGATTCCAGCTTTCCGCATAACAATATGATGGTGAAAGCAGCATCCAGTTATCATGTTCCAAAATATAATGATTAATATGTGACTCGTCGTGCCACCTGGCTATAATATTATTTTCTTTATCTATATCAATATTTCTTTTTAATTCTTTTATCAAATTAATATAAGCCGCTGCTTTCCCGCCATTTATTCCACCACAGACATAATACTTCCCATGCCCTCTTTTAATATAAGCGGTCGACTTTGGATTTCTATCATACGTAAATTGCCTAGGTTTCTTACGGTAAGCCCCTGGATGCTGTACCACCACAACATCTTTCTCAATAGGCAGAAATTCCTTCTCACCGATCTTGGCAACACACTTACAATTTGCATTCATAAAAAAAATATAATCAAATAATCTAAGCTGCTCCAAAATTGTATCAAACAAATGATAACGCATCAATGTATCATCAGGCCATCCCAATCGTTCCTGGTATATTTTATGAATTCTGTCGCATTCGTCTTCCTTATATAATTTGTCAGCATCCGTAAACACAAAATATTCTTTCCGTGTATCTGGTAGAAAATTCCTTTCATAACTCTCAAAAAAATCTTTCCAAAACACATCATACTTTCCTGTACATATATATAATATCGCTGCCTTTATCATATTTGTTATCCATTCACTTCAAAATTTTATCCAACATCTGATATACAATATCCATCTTGTTTGCGGTTTCGACACTCAACCAATTGGAACCATTTGATACATGACACCATTTTCCATCCAATATTTCAATTTGCCCTTCCTGGACATACTTGGCCTTTTCATTTAGAAGTATCTGTTCGTATTTCAATTCCGCAAAACACAAGTCACCAGTTTCATTGTTATATATTGTCTCATACATAGCACTTCCAGTATCTCCCCAATTTGTACAGCTAAAATCCAGCTTACTGATATCAATACACTTAGTTTTAAAAAAACAAAATCCTGGCCACAAATACCATTTTTCTCCTCTTTCCTGCCTCAATCCATAAAATATCTGCCCAGTCTCATAAACGGATATTTCCCTGATCGGAAAACAATCATGATCGATAAACCCTATCCATTCTACTTCCTTCAAAGATGACAGTACATTTCTACTAACCCAATTTAAAGCTGCAGCATGGGAATCAGAAAGTTTCAATGAATTATCAGGCAGTTTAATATACGCTATTTGATTTTCCATGCAATACATCCTGATCATATTAGCAGATGTTTTATCATTCGAATTGTCTGCCACCAGATACGAATATTTTTCCTTTACAAATCGTCTCAACAGTCGGAACTGATACTTTATCAGTGATACATCATTAAAAGCAACAACAACATATAAAATTCTCGCGCAATCAATTGTGTTGATATTTACCTCATACTTGCATTTAGTTTTTATATATTTATTCATTTTATATTTTCTTATATCATTGTAGAGCATTTCTTTTATTATCATTTTCCTGTTCCTCGGATCTTTATCCAGCCCTCACAATACACATCTGATGTTTCCTTTGTATTTACCCACTTATCTGGGCAGATTACCTTTTTATCAGGATTGTCATTCAAATATGCCGCCCACCAGCTAAAACTACTGTTCGCAATAATCTGATGCCTACATTCAGTCATCAACTGCATATCCACATATCCCCGCTCCTCACTGTTGCCTTCCACATAAATATAATTCCTTTTTTCGCCAAAAACTTTTTTCGTCCATTCCATATCATTGGAGAAAAAATAAAATACCGGCATATTGACCATTTCATTTATCAGCTCAATCGCCCTTTGATAATAATCTTCCGTGCAGATATTTCCATATATATCCTGATGTTTGGCATAATCTCCCCTGCGCACGTGAATCGCTACCGAATTTGTGCCACTTATCTGTTCCTCAAACAATTTATCTCTTCCTGTTAAATCATCTATAAACTGATAAGTTCTCTTAATCTCTGGCTCGATATCCTTAAAATATTTCCACGTCTGCCAAAACCCATCAAGATATCCTTTGGTTAGCTGCATTGCATTTGGATCGTATTCATATTCATTTTTCTCATAAAAATGAGTCCTTTTATCACCCAGAAGTCGCATAAGTACTCTTGCCGCCATGCCAGTTCCAAGTACATAGTTCCTTGCTTCTGCTTTTGTACACAATTCATATTTCAGTTCAAAACATCCATAATCTAAAAAGCACTTCCTTTTTTCATCTATATGGGTAAACTTAGCCCTGTCAAGCTTCACTTCTTTACCTTGCGCCAAAAGAGCTTTGTATAGAGCAAATTGAAACATCTGATTACCCATACCTCCCATTAACTTAACAATTATCATGCTACCCTCCACACAACTGTCCAGTCTCCATTTGAATCCTAGTATGGATTATTGTTGAAATCTGTACATGATTTTATATCTGACATCTCCTATCATAAGTTTCCATATTGTTTTGTTAAATTTAAAAAGAATTATTGTCCCTTTCACTATGCGGCGACTTATGGATTTGCATTTGAGTTTCTTCAGCGCATCAAAATACTCGTCATAATATTTCTGAGTTAAATTCATATATTGCTTTCTCGTCGTTTCATTGTCTTCCTGCGTAACTGTTTGATACCATATTTTTAATATCACAAGATAGAATCCAATGAGTGATTCTTCATATGCAAATTTACATCGTTTCTTCGTATAATACTCCATATTCATCTTATTTGCCAATGCCAATTCATAATGCAATGCGTTCGGTTTTAGCAAACGGCTGTCTGTATATTTTGAAATTCTATGAAAGATATATACATTGTTGAGCAATGTCACCGTATCCGCATTAAAGAGGAATCTTGGAACACAATATATATCATTCAGATAATTTTGTGGAAGAATACTCTCTGCTTCACGAATCGTCCCTAACATCTTTTCGTAAAAGTCTCGTTTAATGAGCATGCCCCACAAACGGCTTATCTCCCCATTATTGTTTTCTCTTTCAAACAACCTGTGAAGCATAGTTTTACCGCTCATATGTTCAACCTTATCCTTCTTTATATGAAATGAATGCTCCAATATTTTACTACTCAGAACATTCTCAAAACATACGCACACGATATCAGAGGTGCCATATTTCATCATATCTTTAAACATATCTGGATGAAAGATGTCATCTGCATCAAGAAATGCTATATAGGTTCCCTCTTGCGCCATTTTATAACCATTATCACGTGCATTTGACATTCCACCATTCTTCTGATGCCGAACCTTAATTCGGGAATCCTTCGCCGCATACTCATCACAAATTTGTGTAGTCTCGTCTGTAGAACCATCATCTACTAATATCAGCTCATATTCCTTGTATGTTTGATTTAACGCACTATCTAATGTTTCTCTCAAAAAACGACTCCCATTATATATAGGAATAATAATGCTTAATTCACATTTATTTTTCACATCCACTTCTTTCACACCTACTTTTTCCTCCACCCTGCCAGCAAATTCTGCACCTTCACCACCAAATCTGCATTCCAGTCAATCACAGCTCCCTGGAAATAGATCTTTGCCATCTCCATATTGGTCATTACGGGGCGCACTTTTGTGTCAATCGTTATCCCATTTCTTCGGCAGAGTTTTTGTCCTTGCTGCATCCATTTGCCCTTGCGCACGCCTTCTTCATATGGAAATTCATAATCCAGCGCTACCAGCAGCGGCTGTTTGTCCTCTGCTTTGTTTCCACCCTTTTCCAAAGAGGCAATTCGTTCAAAATCCCATGCGCTCCACTCATCTTGAAGTGTATTTTCGAGAAAACTGCTGTCCCAGATGCCTATCTGTGTAGCAAATGAATATGCCCTGCCTCTTTTATAATATCCTATATTTTTGTGTCTTTGCCAATGTCCATGGCATGCAGGCGACTCTGTGAGACGCAGGTTGGCAGCATGATACTTTATCGCCCGCTCAAGCTGTTTTTCAATATCGTTGTTCTGCACATAATCACACAGCAGATAATCATCCATCCACAAGCTGACATAGGGTGTCTGTGCCGCTTTGACAGCCTTTTTTATCATTCTTGCCCAAGTGTCATCATTTTGTATAATTTTCGTAAACACATATTTCTTGTCTGTTTCATTGTATTCATCTGTCACTAGCAAAACTTGATATGGACAGTTTTTCCAATACTTCTGGAATAATTGTGAAAAAATTTCCCACATGTCTCTGTTTTTCCAGCAAGAATATATGATGATTGACAGTCTGTTACTCATTGTATTATGAACTCTCTTCCTTCTATTATTTAATTTTCTTCACTGCCCCGCTGTTTTTGAGCACATTCCCGGTATAGGCTAGAGCAACCCGAAAACACACTATGGGGTGTAAAAACCATGCCAGTGTTGGAAACTTTATAAATCCTCGTATGCTGTCAACAAACGGAATTAGCATCGTACCTAATGTAAGCCCCAATCGAATCATCTTTGGCAATGTCAAATCATAGGAATAGGTTCTGTACTGATCGTCTCTGCCTAGCTGGGCAGCATTTCTTTTGATTTTTGCCATAAAATCTTTATAATTAACAGAATGATTGTGAACCACAGTATCTTTCATAATGATATAGTTGTCATATCCTTGTTTTATCAATTCGAGATTGGAATCTATATGGTAAAAAAATGGCTGCCATTTTATCAAATGAACATACTCTTTTTTGATTAAAAAGCCTTGTGAACCTATGGTGGGAAGTGATTTGCTGTCAAACTTTATCTTAAAATATTTTTTTGTCTGTTTTAAGACTTCTCCACCAAGGTGCCATGTCTTTTCTGTCTTCATCATATGATCTCTGCGATGCAGATAAAAAATCGCTGGGTCTCCGCATCCATAAAGTGCCATATACTTATCCGGCAAACTCGATTTTTTGCGGTATGCAAACCATGCTGCCTGTCCACCAACACAATTTTCCTCCACCACTGCGCAAACCAAGTTTTTAAGCCAAGTTTTATGGGTCAAAATATTGTCATCATCAATAAAAAACAAATATTCGCCTGCTGCATGTTCAATTCCTATCGACTTGCCACGTTCTGGATCGTGTGTTCCGTTTCTGACAATCTTTGCACCAAACTGCTCTTTTGCAATCTGCACAGTATTGTCAGTGGAATCATCATCTACTATAATTATCTCTATTTTGTCTTGTGGATATGACTGTTTTTTGATACTTCCCAGACATTTGTGTATTCTTTTTTCCCCATTATACACAGGCATAATTACGGAAATGAAAGGATATTGATTCATTCTTTATAATCCTCCTCAATCATGCATTGATGTTCCTTTGTCCTTTTATCATAGCTGATAATACCCCATACCACACCTCTTTGCATTGCCCTGTCTATTTCTTTTGACTTCTGCGCACAGCATTTTCTTCCTCTATAAAGTTATCAAACGCTTTGCCGGCTTTATCCCACACAAACTGCCGTGAAAATACATAAGCTTGTTCTCTCTTCTCATTGTACACATTTTTGTCAGAAATAACCAGATGCATTTGATGCGCTAATGCATTTACAGAATTTTCCGCACACATATATCCAGCCTTTCCATAGTCAACTGCTTCCCGTATCCCCGGCGAATTAAATGCAATACAGGGAGTTCCAACACAGCCTGCTTCTGTAACAGGAATTCCCCATCCTTCTCTGATAGACGGAAATAAAAGCGCCCATGATCTGCTCAGCAATTCCCGTTTTTTCTCCTCTGTCACATATCCCCAACTTACAATATCTCCTTTTGGATTTTCACCAGTTGCATCCTCCCAGCTCAAATGATTCGCCTTGCAGATTGGCATAAGATTTTTGTTTACATACTCTTGGTTTTTCCTGCCAATTATCCACAGCCTTGCCTCTGGATAATCTTTTTTGATCTTTGCAAGCGCTTCGACTGCCACTTCAATTCCTTTGTAGGGCGAATATCTTCCAGCATAGATAAATGTAGGTTTTTCCTCTTTTAGACACCATTTATCCCGTGTCCACGGCTCAAAGGATACGCCATTATAAATAATTTTTATTTTATCTGGGTTATATCCGCGCGCAATCAGCTCATTTCTTGTAGACTCAGACACCGTTATTACTGGGTCCTGTCTGTTCATACGCAAAAAGCTTTCCTCCAGTAATTTTCCGATCTTACTAAGCGGAAATTTTGCGCTATAATCCCAAATTTCCTTGGTAAGCTGATGAATATAAAAAATTCTCTTTTCTGATGCAACCCAAAATGGGGTAAAAAAACGATGTGTATTGCATTGATCAATCACAAAATCAATCTGATGTCTGTTTACCATATAAAATCTCATAGCAGCAAGAATGACCGTAAGTGCATTGCCATGTCTTAAATACATCACACCATCTATCACTTCACGCTCTGGCTGTCCTTTTTTCCGTGTAGACAGATGGTAGATTCTATATTTGCTTTTATCCGCCCGACGCAGCATTTCATGTGTATGAACCTCCGCACCGCCCGCATTGGGAGACGTAATATCCCGCCATGAAAGGGAAAGTATTGTAATTTTGGCACTCTTTTTAATCTTTTTCATAAATGCACCTAACTCCTGCTTCTCTACCTGCCTCACCCATACATTCAGATATCAAAGATTTCCTGCAAACCGATTGTAACTGCTGGCATGGCCTTCAATGCCAATACCACATCTGCATTATAATTTTCATCTTTCTCATCCTCTTCAAGAATATAGGATTTATTTAATTGGTATTTATCACCATCAAGATAATAAACTTCCACCGAACGCTCTTTGGGCGACACAATCCAATACTCATCTATGCCCAGTTTCGCATATTTTTCCATTTTTAGGGTTCTGTCGCGAAATGCTGTACGCGGACTTATCGTTTCCGCTACAAATCGCGGAACCCCCTTGTATTTGTCATTTTTTATTCTCTGTCTGTCACAAATCAGCATAATATCTGGTATCAAATACTCATCGTCTGACAGATACAGATCAAGATTTTCTATTGTGACAAGGCACACACTGTTTTTGATCTGCGTCTTAATCGCATGATAGATATTCCCATTGATCTGACTGTGCATAAATCCTGGCGATGGTGACATGTTAAACACCACCCCATCTATTTTCTCTGTTTTTATTGGTTCCTGATCTACTAATGGCATAATAGATATCCTTTCCTTATAATAATCGGTTTGCAAATTGGTTTTTCTACAACAGCCTTTTCTCTACTATACACTATTCGACTAAAAATTTCCAGCACTTCTGCATATTCACAATCCATCCAGCAACACTTCATCCATGCTCATTCAGATAATATCCTTATAAAACGCTCTGATTTTATCACAAATTTTTTGATATCCGCTGCTTGGATACACAAATTTTTCTGCTGCCGCAATTCTAAGAATATCCACAAGAATGCAAATAAAAAAGATCAACGCCATCACAATCAGGGAATATCCTATTATATTTTCCTGCTTCACTGCCTTATCTACCTGAAATATCCCATTCCACATGAATCGGTAAAATGCCGGTGTCTGATGAATGATATAAACCGCAAACATAGAACGTGAAATCAGATTAATGACACTGCTTTTTTTGACATTCCAGTTTTTGAATGTCAAAAAGAGAAAGATGGAACAAACAAATCCTGGAAGTGCCTCATAATGTTCGCGGTAATAAACATATAACTGACGCAAAAAACCAAAATCCAAATAATCTGCCGCTATTCTCAATCCACATAACAGCAGATAACAGCACAAAAACCACCAAAAACTATACTGTTCAAAAATACGATGCACTGATAGCTGCTTACGTTTGTACATCCCTGTCAAAAGATATAAAAAACAAAACCATATCAGTTCACTAAACGCTGGCGTCGTATGTTCTATTGGAAAAAGTGTTGCACAGCCTATTATCAATATACCAAATACAATAACCACTTTTCTTGTCGATTTGATATAAGTTTCCTTTAACATTTGATTGAGCCATGGTGTTAAGAGCAAAAGACAAATATATTCTGCGCCAAACCACACAGGTCTGCCAAACACAGGAAAAAAAGCCTGAATTAAGGTTGTCAGACTGGCATTTGGCCATCCAAAAGCCAAACATACAATCGTAATTGGAACAGCATAGAAAAAAATTTCCAGCCACAGATTCACTGCCCTCTCTGGCCTGAATTCTGTATCCACCAAAAACCATGCACCCACAATCACAAAAGTATTGCATACAAGCCTTCCCGCTGAACTCAAAATAGTCAGATAATAATAGCTTATCCCATCTGATATCCCTACACTTCCAAGCGCAGTCTGGGATACAATGTGTATTCCCATGATGAAAAACATACATATAATACGCAGCAGTTCAAAGTTACTCTGGCGCTTTCCCATAAAGCTGTGTTCCTTTCGCCTTTCATACCGTTTTGTGCCGAAGCAGTACATCTAATATCGCTGCTGCTGCAACAAATACAAACACAATATTGCAAAGAATTTGATACCGTTTTTGCTGTATTTGGGATTTGATCCAGTCTGCTGATATTGCCATAACAACAGCAGTATTGACAATCACAAAAATTCCCATTCTATTCCAAAAAGTGATATGAATACCGAAATACTCAGCCAAAAGTCCTAAGCCGCTGATATTTGCAGTCAAAATCACAAGAAGATTTATCCAGGAAAGCCACCGAATCAATTGATTTCCCTTTCTGCCTACAAACAAAGCCATCATCCCAACTACAAAGCAGAGCGCAAGCAAAAATCCCATTGTATTTAATCCACTTTCACCATTGGCACTGAATGCACCATCATATTCAAACCGTATATTAAAAAACCTGCCGTAAATATGGCGGCGGACTGGCATGATAAAATCAAGAATCCGAAGTCCTTCTTCTCTTGCTCTGTCCACATTGTCTGTGAGTGTATTCCCTGTATTTGCATTGGAGAGTGTATATAATATCATGCTCTCAACAAATGTAGGAATTCCACAAACTGCCGTCCACAAAGCTGCGTCTTTCTCTCGTCTGTGCAGACACAAAAATAACAGTAAAATCAGCGTCATCAATGATAGATTCAAGTCAACCCATGGCAAAATCAGCAGGATTATTACATTCTTTCGATAATTTTGTGCACTGATTCCAACATAATAAATATCATAAATTATAGCTGTTATCACAGGAACCATAAAAAAGCTTGATGTAATAATCTGCGCCTCTCCTCTGTCCGTATGATAAGGCAGTATGGTTAGCAATATGGAAGCAAATAACGAAATACTGTGCGATACGCCAATTTTTTCAAATAGCCAGTAAGCAGAAAAAGCAATCCCCCAAAAAGTTGCAATATGATAGAGATTGATTCCAACTGCGGCGCTTCCAAATAATTTGCCCAGTGCAAAAATAACCATATTTTGGATATTGTACTGACAGTAAGCAAAAAAATTCTGTCCTAAACCGTCATTTGTTCCCAACACAAATCTTTCAACAAACACATCTCTTGTCTTGCCCTCATCCTGAAACAGAGGCTCACCCCATTGAAAGTCCCTCAATATAAGATACAAGATTGTCATACCTGCAACGGCTATCGCGAGTTCCAGATAATGTATCCATCTTTTATTATTCATACACTATCCTCCCCTATCAAAACTTCCAAAAATACCGGCGGTGTCCGTCACTGACAACTGGTTCCCCCAAGACTTCCTGCAAAGCTTCTATATATTGTATATAGGAATTGTCGGCATACATCATCGTGTCCAGATAAATCCCTCCAAAACCCGACTCGGCAGCCAAATCAATATATGCCTCTGTTTCCTCTAGTGCGTCTAGTTCTGTTTTGAGTGCACTCGTATAACTCCAGATGGTCTCTTTTGATACGATCGCCGGAATGCTCAATTCATATGCCCTTCCTACCGTCATTAGTTCTCCCAGATGTGTACCTTCTATTGAAGCCGGAAACTCTAATATCATGGTTTCCGCTTCCACAGAATCTTCAATACGCATCACAATATCCTGCCATTCATCATATTCTTCTTTTCTCTGTTCATAATACAGCACGCCAAAATTATGATTGTAGATATAATCCATAGGAACAGAAATTACAATTCCAAGCAAAACAGCCGCCCAAAGAATCGAAGCGATCACCATACGTTTCTTTTCCGCAAAAAAAGCAGCGATTGTTTCTGCGAGTTTGTCCATAAGTATTCCAAATGATATCAATGAAAATACCATAATAATAATTGCTACTCGGTTATAATTTCGGATTCCTGTAGTGATATACGATGCAATCACAGATGCCAGCCCTCCCTTTACAGCCAGCAAAATCAAAAAGCAATTGCACTTTCCACAGATTTCCAAAATCTGTTCTCTGATATCCTCTGTCTTTTGAAACCGAAATACATGGAGAATAGAATACAACAAACCAATCCCCGTCAAAACACCCATTTCTGTAGCATCACATGCCTGCGGGTTATCGATATCGGTCAATACCGCAACCATCTTATCAAGTCCGGAAAAGATGTTGTTGGGCGCAGGCAAAAACAGGTTGGTAATATTTAATGCGCCCAGTTCTACTGCATAAAGCGTTCTGCCGTCATATTCCCCCATATAATCGGTAAACCGCGATACCATCAAAAGTCCCAAGCCAAGTATCACACCAAGTCCCAGCAGTATCAATATCAGTTTTTTCATCGTCATAGATGGATATATTTTTTGATAGAACAAAAAAACAAACCCAACAATAATCAAGCCAATGACTGCGGATAAAATATTGAACATTCCCGAATCCCATATCTGCCCCAAACCTATCGTATGCAGAACATTTGGCATAATACATACTGCAATCCCATAGCCGATAGCGAGATAGCTTACGATTACCATCAGTGTATTCTTTACCGACCTTAGCCCGCAAAGTGTATAAATTCCTACAAATGCCAGCACAATCAAACAAAAAAAGGCATAATAAAGCGAATTTACTCCTGTAAAAAACATAAACAACATCAAAAAGAAAATCTCTGCAAAGTTTACCTTCTCTTCGTCTTTATGCATCATCATCTTAATCACATAATAGGCAAAAAAAGGCAGATAAAAACAATACACGTACGTCAGCATAATGACATTGTATCCCAATATCAAAAAGGGCGTATTTGACATCAGTATCCCTGTCACCGCCGCCATTTTTTCTGACAGTTTTAGCCGGATACACACAAGATACATACAAAGTCCCAAAATCAAGTGGTTGAAAATCAATTGTATATTGACTGCCGCCTCAACGCTTCCGGACAGTTTCCAAAACAGCCTAATAGTCGGAAACATCATGGTATAATCCGCCATAATATTGCGGTATCCGCCAATGTCTGGCGCCCCAAAAACAGCATTGTTGTGGATTGTACCGCCCCTGACAATATTATTGACTTCCAAGAGCAGCCCTACGGAATCACCCCTGTATCCAGCAATCGGAACACGAATGTCAGTTCCCCACAAATGGTAGCATGACATTGTGATGACAAAACCAATCACCAGCGTTATTACCCCATACAGTATTTTTTTGTATTTCTCAGAAGTCCAAATTTTCATCGGCCGCCCCCTGTTTTCCTTACAGCTCCTTCACAAATGTCCTGTTTGTTCCATAACATGACCCAAAGCCTTCTTTGAATTCTGCAAGTTTTTTATTTAGTATTTTACCGTGCTCTTCTGTACTTGTTCCAAAAGAAAAATATCGAAATCCCCGTGCACGTGCAGTACTGATAAGGTTCGTATCAAGAAAGTTCATAGGAAACAGCTTCAGGCAGCTTTGATCGGCTGCAAGATACTGCGTATGAAATACCGCTTGTCCAAATAAAAATACCATGCTTCCGGCTATCATTCGTTCTTCGTGAAACACTCCATAGAATTCTACCACATCTTTCAAACGATGCTCTTTAAATTCAAGCATCTGCTCAAGCGTATGCACTGGTTTTGCATCAAATTTCCGGAGATTGCCACACAAGATTTCATAAAACGCTTCTATTTCAGAAGATGTTTGAAGCATTTTAAACGACAACTCATTTTTGAGAGAATATTTATAATCGCGCCTTCTGCCAGAGGAAAAATTGGACGCAATATCGTCTTTATAGTCTCTAAAGTCAATATAACAGCTCAATTCCTCAAATGTGGTATAACCTCTTTGAAATAAAAAGTAATACAGCAAATTTCCGCTTTGCTTGGCAAAAATATCACTGGCAGGCTTTATATGCACCTCCATAAAACCCTTATGACGCAGGTATTTCTCTAGAATCGTCAGCACTGCATCCATATGCTCAATATTATAAAACGCCTCACTCATAACAATCCCGCCAAAAGTACTGCCGCAGTGTGCAGAAAATATTTTTCTTCCATTTTCTATCAGTTGGCATGCTGGAATAACTGCAACGAGTGTATCATTCCCCTTATATAGTATCAAAGATGCATCTTCAAATCGGTCTCCATGATAATCCAAAAAATTCTTGGTCTGAAGAAATGTTCCATTGACAGACTGTTTCATCACAAACGTATCCCATTTTTCCTGATCTGCATTCTCGTATTCTTTTATTTTCAGCTCTACCATATCTCTATCCTCTCGCTGTCTGCCCAAAAATTTCCTGATGTGTCCTTTGCGTGATCTGCCCATCAGACACCTCATAGATTGCGTCACAATTTTTGATTGTTGTCAGTCTGTGCGCAATGACAATCATTGTCCGTTGCCCATGAAGTCCTTCTATCGCCTCCATAACTTCCTTTTCTGTCTCATTGTCAAGTGCTGAAGTAGCCTCATCCAAAATCAATACCTGCGGATCTCTGTACAATGCTCTGGCAATTCCTATTCTTTGGCGCTGTCCGCCCGAAAGCTTCACCCCTCTGTCACCAATCACAGTATCTGCTTTGTCTGGAAGTGAATGAACAAAACTGTCTAGCTGCGCCTCTTTCATCGCCTGTTCAATTCTGGCGTCGTCCACCTCTTCTTTTGGAATTCCAAATGCAATGTTGGCGCGGATTGTATCATCCATCAGATAGATTGTCTGCGGGATATATCCAATACAATTATGCCATGATGCCATTTGTTTGCGGATATTTTCCCCATCAACCTCTATGTTTCCTTTCTGTGGCTCCAAAAGACCCAATATAATATCTACTGCTGTGGTTTTTCCTGCTCCTGACGCTCCAATCAGCGCAATTGAACTGTTCTTTTTTATGCTGAGACTGGCATCTTTGAGAATCCACTGCTGTGACTCCGGATAATGAAAAGAAATATGATCCATCGTGATTGTCTCATTCAATGCAATCTGTGAAGAGCTGCTTTCCTCCTCCTTTTGCTGTTTCATCAGTTCTTCTATCTCTACCAAATCATGGTACACTGCATCTATCGCTGGCAAATCAAACATAATGCCGCCAAGAAAGCCTGTAATGCGGTTAAATGATGGAAGAAGACGAAACGCAGCAATTGCAAAGGCAGACAGGACAGGGATAAAGGCTTCAATATTCCCGTCAGAAAACTGCATTTTGATAATTACCGCAAGCAAAAGTCCGCAAATACACAACGATTCCATCAGCGGACGCGGGAGAAATTTGAGCATGGACTGCTGTCTTTGCAACACAGCAAACTGTCCATAATTATCCTCATAATTATGAACAAAAAATGCTTCATTATTCGCAACTTTTATTTCCTTAATTCCTGAAAACGCCTGCAAAATCCATTTTGTTACCTGAACATTTAAGTCTCTGTTGCGCTCTCCTTTCTGCACCAGCACCTTTTTGTATATCAGTGTAAAAAAAGCGCCAAATACAACCACCAACGCTGCCACTGCAATCGTTGTCACATAGTCCAGCGTAAACAAAAAGACAATCAGCGCTAAACTAACGCTTACCTCCGCTGCAAGCTGCAATGTATTTAACACTGCAGTAAAAAATCCATTTACATCCGCTGTTACGTTTCTTTGCAGCTCTGCTACATTTTTGGACACATGAAACAGATAATTCTGGTGCATATAACAATCCATCATTTTCACTGCAAGCCGCTTTTGATTGTTAAAAACCAGCCGGTACTGCAAACTATACATCATTGTAATATAAATATTTTTTACAATATAGATCACAATCAGTACCCCTGACATAAATGCAACCATCTGTCTGACATCCACAAAGCCCATGATATCCCAAATCATAACAAGATACCATTTTTCATCAATATAAGACGGATTTAGTGCAATATTCACAATTGGCAGGATTGCCGACACCCCCAAAAGCTCCACAAAGGCACCAATAAAAATAATAACCAGCAAAATACATAAATTAATTTTCTGTCGTTTATCTAGTACATAATTAATTTTTTTTAACATTTTCACTCCATATCATGCCATTAAGGCACTTCTAACTAAAATATCTTCACAGTTTATCTATGTAAGTATTTTTACTTACAAATTTTGTGCATATTCAGATAAATCTCTGAGCCATACTCTTTCATATATGAAGTGCACATCTGATCCAGTGCATTTAAAATATCATGATTCAAAATTCCTGCATCGAGACATTGCTGCATCTGCTGGTGAGTAAATGGTTTCAAAAAATAAGTTCCTGCATCCACCACCGCAAAGCCCTCACTGACAGCCAACTGCGTGAGTGTTTCCATATCAAATACATGGTACTGCTGCAATGTCTTGTTGGCGTCTGATAATTGGTGAACATCCTGTATAAAGCCCATTTCTTTTGCCAGCAAGCGATGAAATGAAAATGCATTCGGCACATTGATATGAACAATGGTTTGGGAATGGCATAAACAGCCGATTGCACGCAGCAAAAGCTGTGGCTGTTCTACTTCATGCAATAAACTAGAACAGATAATCATATCAAATGGTTTTTCTCCAAGCTGGGATACCACCTCTTCAAAGAACCCCTGAAAACATTTGACATTTTGATATGATTCAGCCAAAGAACATGCATTCTGATAACAATGCTTTGCAGGTTCTACAACCGTAAACAAATATTCATCCTGATAATCTGCAAACAATGGAGAAAGTCCGCATCCAATTTCTAAGATAGCATTTCCAGCTTTTGCATAAGTATCTATCATAGATTTTATTTGCTTTCTTCTGTAGCCCTCCTGTGTGCGCTCAAAAGGATGTTCCATATATTGCTGTTCATAGTCTGCTATATTCCGCATAAATCTGCCTCCGTCTCAATCCGGCAAATAAAATTGTATAATATCTGCCTCTGTCCTTGGCTTGTTTCTTTTGTATGCATCATAATCCTTTGGCAAATGGCCAATATCCCATACCTGATATCCTTTTTTGTACAAGTCATATACTAATGGTTTGGCAGTTGGTCCCAATGCCACACAGATTAATCTGTCCTTTTTAATTTTCAAAGCCTGTTTCAATATTTCATTGTAATGAGAAAATGCCTCCGATGCCGGACCATACTGATACGCAACCGATTTGCACACATCCAGCAAACGATACTGCAGTCTGTCCAATGCACCCTCACCGCAAATCACAGTCACATCCCTGCCTGAAAGAAGTTTTTCCGCCCTTTTAAAATGTTTTTCAAAGTCATATGTCTCATAAAGATGATACGCCTGGGTAAATCCCGCGTCGATATATTCTGTATCTCTTCTGCAATGTCCAAATAAAAAGCGTCTCTGGTCTGCAACGGACAGCGAACGTATCTCCATATATGGCGTCATTTTCTCTCTTGGATAAATATAATAATATGGAATTCCTATCAGCAGGTTTTCTTCTTTCGAAGCAAGTATCTTTTTGAGACGCCGCGCTAGTTTCTCATCATACTGCTGCGATGATACCGTTTTTCCCTGCATCAATAAAATCTCACTCTCTCCAAACCTGACAAAGCTTTTTTGGGTATCCATCAGGGTCTTTAATGTCTTTTTGGTATTCAAAATACACAGCTTCTTCTCAAAAAGCCCATGCCGGTAAACACGTCTTTCCACATAATTATAGCTTTTTCGGCCAAATTTTTCTATCTTTCCTGTTAAATTCTTCCATTGCTTTCTCTTAAGACTTTGCTGGGAATATGCTTTGTTTTCCCTGCGCAGTAGAAAATATTCTGACCCTACATGCACCACATGATTCTCTAGCTGTGCAATTTTGTCGATATCCAGCGTGTTATCCTCATCATTATAAAGTTTGTCGAGCGAATAAATATCTGTCATCATACTGTCGTCAAAACCATTCTGGTAGGACTCCTGCACACGATTGACCGTTATCACCACCGCACAGCCATGATCCTGATTGCACGCCAGATACTTTCTTTGAATTTTTATGCTTCTGTTGTGGATACTGATGATTGCCTCTAAATAATTGGGGTTCTTGATCGCCTTTTCTTCTTGGTCAATTAATCTTTGCACATCGGATTTTCTGTACACAGTACAGTCAAGCTCCCATGGATAACTATAGTGCTGCTCCCCGCACTCTTCCCAGTTCCATTTCATAATGCCATCCTTGCAGACAGCTCTTTTGGGATAGGGCACTATATTTTGTCCCAAACGAATACTAAATCCAAACACCTCTGGCGACTGCTCCAGATATGCAGCCGCCTTTTGAAGCGCAAAAGGTCTGGTGAACACCACATCATCACAGCCAAAAATAATATAATCGCCTGCGGCAGCTACCGCCTTTTTCAAATCTTCCTCAAATTTTTTTTCTATACACCAGTTCACCTGTGCAAACTGCGCTTTTACTTTATCATATCGTATTCCTTCCGTCTCACAGCACAATACGGTGATATCTTCTGGTGCTGCGTCCGAAAATTTAAGCATGCTCTCAAGATATGCATGTAGCTGCATGGGTCTGCCTTTTGAAAAAACAATTACTGATACGTTATTTTTCATCTGCTCTGTTCTCCTTAATCTGGTCTGTAGAATGCTGCGATAGTGTCCGCCGTTCTGGCTGCTTTTTTGCAGTATGCATCATAATCCTTGATAAAATGTCCAATATCCCATGCCTGATACCCTTGCCTGTGCAAATCGTATGCTAACGGTTTCGCCGTCGGTCCCAAGACAATACAAATGAGTGAGTCCTTGGGTATTGTAAGCGCCCTCTTCAAAATGTCCTGATATTCTGAAAATGCATTCTTGCTTGGTGCCTCCATATATGTGATTGATTCGCACAAATCCAGCAGATTATATTGAATATTCTGAAAAATGCCCTTCCCGCATATCACTGTCACTTTTCTGCCGCAAAATAATTTCTTTACCCGTTCAAAATATCGTGCAAAATCATAAGTTTCATAGCTTTGGTAGATTTGCGTAATAGAAGTATCTAAATAAACGATATCCCGCCGACAGTGATCCAGCAAAAATCTGCGCTGGCATTTCATTGCATAGTTAAAGCCCTCTACAATATCAACCAACCCCTGCTCATAGTGAAAATAGCAATATGGGATCGCTGCTTTGATACCTTTTTCATTCACCGTAAGCAGATCTCTTAGTCTTTTTGCCAATCGTTTATCTGCCTTTTGAAAGGGAATTCCCTCTCCCATCATCAGCGCAATTTCTCCATCTCCATATCGATAAAAACTGATGGGATGCTTCTCGATATAAGAAAGAGACTCCTCAGTATTCAAAATCCGAAGCACACCTGCATAGCGTCCATTGCGATATTGAAACGCTTCGATTTCCCGTTCTATCCTTTTGGGAATATTTTTAATCTTCTTCAAATAGTTTTTCATTTATTTTCCCTGTTATTCCTCATCAGACTCAAATAGGTTTCATAATCCCTGATATATTCGGCTGCATCATAGTGCTCGCTTGCAAGACACAAAAGAACCGAATCTTTCGAAAAATCATACATATCTTTCCATACCAGCTTGGGAAGATAAATACCAATATGGGGCCTGTCAAGGTCAAATATTTTCTGGCTGATACCATCATCAACTTTCACTTTGGAGGTTCCCGCCACATTGATTAGTACAAACTCGGAATTATAATTTGCATGACGTCCCCGAATCACGTCCTGATCAGAACCATAAATATAAAATACCCTTTTGATCGCAAACGGAATATCCTTGTTTGCCTCTACTACTACCAGATGTCCCCGTTCATCTCCATTTTGCGGAAAGTCTATCAGCTTGCAATTCTCAATCATTGCAGTTTTCCTCCTCATTTTTTGTCCCATTCCTGAAGCCGTATCCTACGACAAGTGGAATACACATTGCTACCGGATACGTAAAACGATGGTAAATATTTCCATTGCATGGTCCGGAAAGAATTGTCAGCATCAGCATCAACATAGGAATCACAAGCATCAGCAGATTTCTGTCCTTTTTCACAATGCTTCTAGTCCATGCAAAAACCAGCATCCAGATATACAATGCGCTGGTGCAGAGCAGATTGACAAGCGGAATCTTCATAAGCACTGCATCCCCAAACCGAAGTAGTCGCCGAAATGCCAAGGAAATTCTGCTTTTTGAAGCTGCAAATGCAAAATACCCGTCCACATTCGCACTGGCAATACTGCCGTCACTGGCTCTTTCAAACTCATACAAATCCACAACAACCGGATAAAAATATGCATAATAATTGTTTGCCGTCGCCGCAACATACGTAAGTGGGTGCTTCATAAGCATCTTTGCCCACACAGCAAAATAGTTTTTCATATCCTCGCTGTCTGCTTCTTTTTTCCAACAGGCTTTTGCCCAGTCTGAACGGTCTGGCCAATACACTTCAGGAAGCGCATCATAATCTGCAACTGCCGAAATCGCCTCTTTTTCCTCCTGCGTGACCTCATCGCCATAATATTTCAAATACCGTGATGTCTGCTGCAATGGTATTGACAGTGCCGCACTGACACTTCCATCTGTGATCTGTGCTGCTGGAAGTATCACATCTGAATAAACAAATTTTGACAAAAAAATGCATAACATCACAAGCGCAACAGCTTTGAGCCATTTCTTGTTCAGCATCAACAGAAACGGCTGCGACAACAGTACTGCATACAAGCCATTTTTTCGCAAAAGAAAAATTAGTACTGCATAAACAGCTAACGCCACAAGATGTTTTACTGGTATCTTTTCTGGTCTTTCCTCCGCAATATCAAGGATTGTCAGCAAATACAACATCAAAAAATCTGCAAACAATGTATCTTTTGTCGCCATAATCGCATATCTGGGAATCCATGGAAAAAGGCATAAAAACAATAAAATAAAGGTCCTGACTGCAGCATTTACACGATACTTTTTGAGCTGATACAGCCCTTGTGCCAGCACCCATGCCGTAAACAATTCCTGTGCGATTGTATAGAAAAAAATTCCTGTATTTTCAGAATGAAACAAAAATCTTCCAGCTTTGACAAAAAACCCTAGTAAAACAGTATACAATACGGAATGATGATCCACCAAAAGCACATCTTCTGAAATCAATTCCACTGTGTCTGCAAGCCCTGTATGATAATTGTACGCCATGTAGATAATATCTTCAGTGTCGCCCATAAACATTCCAGGAAGAAATGCAATCAAATGAATGCTCCAGACTGCTATCAAAATTCCAAATACACCCCATCTGTATCGTTTAGGATTTTCGATATCAAAACCGCCCTGAAAACATAAATGTGTGCGGCTGTATGCACTTACTGCCTTGACAAGCTGTGGAAAAAACAACAAATATCCTGCCAAAATCAATACTGTCTTAAGAACCTGCGCTGAACCCATCACAAAAATCTGTGTGGTGCCGAATTCCTCAAATGCTCTTCCAAACAGCATCGTCAATGCCATAAGTATTCCAAGAACACCCTCATGTGTCTTTAATTTTCCTAGGCAAAAAGAATATTGATATAAAAGAAAGCAAAAAAGTGCCACAAGAATCCCCAATACAAAATTATCCTCTATTGCATAGAGCAGTTTCAACAAAAATCTGACAATTCTTCCGCTATCCGGCACTATACTTTCAATCATTTCATCTGAGACCACTTCATAATGCATCATCAAAATGGCTGCTGTGAAAATACCGCATGCCGCTGTCATTATTTTGCTTTGTTTGATATCTTTTAGGGATTTCATTGCAATACTTTCTCCTAACTTCAATGAAACAAGTTTATTTGTTCGATCACATAATCCTGTTCTTCTGCGGTCATTCCTGTATAAATTGGCAGACTTAAAACTTCATCTGCATATCCTTCTGTAATTGGGAATTCTCCCTTGCTATGTCCTAGATGCTGATAGCATTTTGCCAAGTGAGGCGGAACCGGATAATGAATCTGTGTCTGAATACCTTTGTCTGCAAGATAATTTTGCAGTTCATCACGCCTGCTGCAGCGCACCACATACTGATGATAGATATTTTCTGAGCCCTCTCGGCATTCTGGCAATTGTATTTGAGAATTCCAAATTTCCTCATGATACCTTTTTGCAAGAGCTTTTCTTTCCGCATTAAGTTCTGGTAAATACTTTAATTTGACTCTCAGCAACGCCGCCTGCATCTCGTCAAGGCGCGAATTGACGCCTTCAACATCATTATAATAGCGCACTTTGCTGCCATAATTCCGCATCATGCGTATTTGCTGCGCAAACGCTTCGTCATCTGTCACAACAGCGCCCGCATCCCCAAACGCCCCTAAATTTTTGGTTGGATAAAAGCTAAAACAGCCCGATATTCCAAAGGTTCCTGTCATTCTGCCTGCAAAACAGGCCCCATGAGACTGTGCACAATCCTCTATTATATGCAGCTTATATTTTTGGGCGATCTCTGTTATTTTCCTCATATTGGAAGCCTGTCCATACAAATGAACTATCATTATTGCTTTTGTCCTATCAGTTATTGCCTGTTCGATTTTATCTGTATCTATATTAAAATACTTATCAGGTTCCACAAACACGGGAACCGCACCATTTTCCGTAATACCTAGCACTGTTGCAATATAAGTGTTTGCCTGCACAATCACCTCGTCGCCCCTACCAATGCCAAGCGCTCTGACGGACAAAATCAAAGCATCTAACCCTGAGTTTAAACCTACACAATACGTTCTTCCTGTATATCGCGCAAATTCCTCTTCAAACTGTTTCACTTCATTTCCCAGTACATACCATCCGGACCGAAGGACTTTCAGCGCCGCCGCCTCGTATTCTTCCTGGTGCATTTGAAACTGCCTGTCCAATACATTGCATTTTATCTGCATTGTTGCTCCCTCTCTCATCTTGAACTGTTACTGCATCTATCCATTTTATTTTTGTTTCAAGACTGTCGTAATAATTTCCAGCATTTGTTCTGCCGAATGCTGCCATAAAAACTTTTTCATAACACGATTTCTTGCCTGTTGTCCTATCATAGTATTATCAGACTCTGCTATTTTTTTCAGAAAACGAACTTCATCCTTGCACAGAAATCCAGATACGCCGTCCTCCAAAATATACGATGGACCTGGTGCCTCAAATGCTACTACTACATTTTCATAATACATCGCTTCCAAAATAGCCATGCCAAATATTTCTGTGCGGCAATAATTTACATAACAGTCAGAAATCCGATAAAATTCCCACATATCTTCATTGGGGATTTTTTTGTGAATCGCAACAACTTCCTCCAATTTTAGATGGGCAATTTTTGCTTCTGTCTCTTCTAACAACTCCCCCTGCCCTATCATCAATAGCCGATACTGATTATTTTTCTGGTACAATTTATGAAAAAGCTCTATCATTCGTACTGGATGCTTTTCCGCACGCATACGCCCAACAAAAAGCAATATCTTATCCTCTGCGGCGTAATTCCATTTCTCCCTCAATTTCGTTCTGTCAAAATTTGCGTAATCTTTTTTTAACAGTGTTTCATCAAGCCCTACTGGCACGGTATAAACCTTTTTTGCTCCCTGAGCCTTCAGATGAGCTGCAAGCTCAGGGCCTTTGACAATCGTAGGAATTTTTTTATAATATTTTACATTATTACACAAACCGTCCACGATTTTTCGTTTCCATGCAGATACATTGTTGCTATGTGCCACTCCAATATACGGCATACACAGTATTTGGTTTTTTTCACACCATTTCAGAAACCTTCCAAGCGCAATATAATTATCGGAGGCTGTGATATAGCAGTCCCTATCTTTGTCAAGCCGCTCAAAATCTGGAAGCGCATGCTTTCCGATATGTTTGCACTTTTGGTAAACAATCTGCACATCTGAGCGCACCGCCGTTTCTTCTTCCTGTTCCAAATCCGGTATCAAATGATAAACCACCACAGCATGTCCTTTTGCCGCAAAAGCCTTTGCCATCCCTTCCGCCTGAGAATTATAATACTGATTCAAATTTTTTTGCTCCGTATTGAGTGATATCACTGCAAGCCTCATCAGGCAGCCCTCCTTTGGCATAAGCATTCAATATATTGATTCTCCTATTTCTTCCTATTTAATTTCTCATAAATGTGACTTTTTAATATCACAAACTGATATCGCTTTCTGCTCATATAACCACGCTTGTAGCGTATTCTAGCGTTTTCCCTGACACCAGTTTGACTACTTGACATGCCGCCAAGCACAAAATTGGACAGCACCTGCATCACAGGCGTAAATACTACCTGCCTAGATTCCCAAAAGCGAAGCATCAAATCATAATCCGCCGCAGAACGATACTGTGTATCAAACAGGCCAAACTGTTCGTATGTTTTTTTTGTCACAAAACAGGTTGGATGGGTTATCATCTGCTGCGGCAAAAAATCATGATGATAGATTACTGTCAGCTTTTCTTTTCCATCAAGCAATGTCCGCTGCATTCCGTAAACAACCTCATATGGCTGCTTCTGATAATGCTTTACCACCTGTTCGATGGTATCGGGTTCATACCAGTCATCGCTGTTCACAATTCCAATCAAATGGCCTGATGCCTGTTTTATTCCTTTATTCATTGCATCATAGATTCCGCCATCGCTTTCTGAGACTACTTTCAGCAGCTTGGGCAATTTATCCCGATGCCTGTTTATAATGTCCATGGTTTTATCTTTCGAACCGCCATCCATAATAATATATTCAATGTTTTTATAGGTCTGGTTTTCTATGCAAACCAATGTTTTTTCTATTGTTTTTTCACTATTATAACATGGCGTAATCACAGATACTAACATTTCAATGCCCATTCTCCTCTGATTTTTTGATCTTTGCATAAACCTGTTCCAGCTGCCTTGCTATGGCCGGGGCACTGAATTGTTCTTCTGCAAATGCCCTTATTTTTTCTGCATCATACTGTTCAGAGTTTTCTATCATCTGTTTCATAGCAAGCACAAGCGCCTTGACATCTCCTGGGGGAATCAGTTTTCCGTTGAAATCACAGACAAATTCATCCGGTCCGCCATTTGCTGCTGCAATCACTGGCTTTCCGCAGGCAAACGCCTCAATATAAACGACGCCAAACGTCTCATAACGGCTTGGCAATACAAAGAAATCACACTGGCGCATCTGGTCCGCTACCTGTCTGCGCTCAAGCGCCCCCAAAAACACAACCTGCTCTGAAATACCATATTCTCTGCACCATTCTACCGCTTTTGCCGCAGCATGTCCACCCCCGCCTATGAGAAGTTTCGCATCTGGATATGCTGCCGCGATGTTCTGCCATGCCTTAAGCAGGATATCGATTCCTTTTTTATAGAGCTGATCGGGTGTTTCCATATAACAAATTGTCAGAAAAGATATGCCTTTTTGCGTTTCTTTTTTTGCCGGATAAAAACGCTCACAGTCCACGACATTGCCGATCACTTCCATTTCATCCTTTGGTTTGTATTCTGAAATCAGTGTCCGAAATGCCTCACTCACACAAATTACTTTTGATGCCTTTCCAAATGCTTCCGCAATATATTGATTGTTTGCGGCGCTGATTTTATCTCTGTGAAGCTGAAACATTGTTGCGTGTTCTGTTATCACATATGGGATTTTCGTTTTTTCAGAAAGTCGCATCGCCGCGTAGCCTGCCCATACGCAGCAGTGCGCATGGATAATATCTGGCTTTTCATTCTCACCAACAAAGATATCATAAAGCTTCTGAATCTCCTTTGCAAAGGTTTCGCGGTGCCCTTCCATCCCATGTTTTAATGGACAAAATACCTTTTTTCGATAAATTGAAACATTTTCTGATACCAGCTTAGATGCTTCTGCATATCCAAGATATTCTCCGATACATTTCACGGAATATGTGTCGCTATACAAAATTGTCACCTGATGCCCTGCTTTTTGCAGTGCAAGCGCCTGATCCCAGAAAAAGCTTCCTGCTGTGGGACGGCTCTTTGTCCGAAAAAAAGCCGGAATAATCAAAATTTTCATGAGTGCTTTCCTTCCTCACACTTTTTTGAACAAAACCTTAAACCAGCTTTTTGACTGCTTAACTGCTTCCCAGCCCATTCCTGCCAGTATCATATATCTCATTTTCTCGCGGAAAAACAATTTTGCCTCTGTTTTCTTTAGCTGCATCATATTGCTTCCTGTTATAGAATTCCCAGAAATACGGTAGTAAATTAGTTTTTTGTCAAGAAATCCAAACTGATACCCTCTTTTTAGTATTTTGAGGTTGATAGGGTAATCCTCCATCCAGCGGTACGCTTCATCAAATCCTTTCAGTTCTCTCAATATTTTTACTGGATAAAAAGAAGCTGCCGGAGCTACAATTCTATTTTGAATCAATAATTGGCGATATTGTTCCTTTTGCCCAAGCTTGGCAAACTGATAACAGTTTTCGCAATACTTTTCAACTGAAGAAAAATCACAGGTTTCTTCCGAAAACAGTTCTACTTTTGAGATTGGCACAATATCTGGATTTTGTTCACAAAAATGATAGTATGACTCGACGGCATCTGCTGCCATATAGTCATCGGCTGCCACAAACCCCACATAAGATCCCTTTGCATGCCTTAGGGCACGGTTATTGCTTCCAGCTATGCCTGTATTCTGCTTTGTTGTCACCAGCTTTACCTCCTGGAACCTATCTTTGTTTTGTCTCATCCACGCTGACGCTGTCTCTATTGTCTGGTCCTTTGATTTATCGTCTGTGACAATCAGTTCTATCTTGGAATAGGTCTGTGCCTTAATACTCTCCAATGTACGCACAATCGTATCGGCTGAATTATATGCCTGCACAATGATGCTCACTAACTTTTGTTTTTTCATCGTTTCTGTCCTCTTTTTACTGACAAAATCTGCTTAACCTGCCAGAAGTATCCTTCAAACATTTGTTTCTGGGCAAATGGCTGATACCAATAATACCCCATCAGAACCAACAGATAATTCCTCAAAATATAAACTGAAATAAAATGCGCTTCCATCAGATTGTAAATGGAAAAAGTCACCAGCATCGCAAATAATACAAAATCTTTTTTTCTAAAACTCTGGTACAATAAGTAAAAATTCATGCCAACATAAAGAATTGCTGGAATAATTCCATACCAGTACGCCAGTCGAACAAATCCCGCATCAAAATACACTGTATTTTCTGGAGACGCAAACAGCTTCCAGTTTTCCAGCCTTGCTGCCTCAATCGCATAGCAGCTTTGATACCTGCCGTTTAGCAGCTTATCCAGCTTATGCATGAGACTGTCCGGTGTGTAATACGTGTTCTCCACATGGGAACCGACCATCGCAAACGCGACACAGCCAAACACAAGAAGCGCTCCTAAAATATATACTGCTCTATTTTCTTTGCAAATCTTAAAATACTTCATGGCGAACGCTATCAGTATAAACAAAGCCCATACAATAGCCCCCGTTTTGGAGCGCGTAAGAAAATACAGCACAAAATCCATTGCCATAAATCCTACAAACCAATACCATTTTAGCACATCGGCATAGCTGTAAACTGCCAGCACAACTACCAGCCAAAGCATACAATGCAGCGCATTAGGATGTCCCATACCCAACACATAACGCGTCTCAATTAGCTGCTCTCCTGTTCCGCCTCTGCCAAAATCGGCTGTAACTGAAACTGTTCCATATATTCCTGTCACCGATAAGAGTATCAGCGTGGCACAGCCTGCCATTGTTACCCAAAACACCGTCTTCATAACCTTTTTGATGTCCATTCCCTTGCATGCTGCAATAAACACAACGATTCTTACCGTTTCATCCCGCTCATTCACCAAATAGGACAAAGCCATCACCACGCCAACCAGAAAAATACACAGCCATTCCTTTGTTGAATACTTGGTCAATGAGAGCTTTATGAAAAACAGCAGAAATGTTAATCGGAACAATTGGCCCTCAAACGGATTGATATATGCACTTTTGTCAATAATTACAATCAGAAGTTCTGTCACCAGTCCAAGCCAGAAACATAGTTCTCCAATTCTTTTTATCTGGCTGCTGTATGTCTTCTCCATACAAAATTCTCCCTTAGTTATTTATTGGCAGTTCCTTATTTTCTCCGAAAACGATTCTTCACAAAACATTGAACTGTCGCTTTCTGCTCTGCAATCCATTTGCGCACCCATACATTCCAGCCAATCCCAAGTGCTTTTACTTCCGCAGCTCCTTTATGATATTTCACAATAAATTTTTCTGCAAAATACTCCCTACATTCTATACTTTCCTTTAGATGGTACTTTGTATACATGTACCGATAGTCCTGATAAATGCGCATATCTTTCTCAGAAAAGCTTTCTGTGTACTGGTGTTTGTGTACCCCAATAGAAACAAGCGGCTTTTTGGTATAGGCAAACTCTGCGCATTTTTCTAGCAAATCAAAATAAAGGAACATATCTGATGCCCAGTTGCTCTGTTCATCAAACAAAGTCAGATTTGCCCCTCTGCGGTAAATGACAGCGCTTGGCGCACCAATCTGATTTCCTGTAAACAAGGTCCGATAATCTTTTTTCAGTCGGTTAATATACTCTTTTGAAGCGCATCTGTCATAGAAATCCTTTTGATTCTCTTGTGCTACATGCGTCATTCCTGCGGTATTTTGCCCATCAAGCATCACTTGCCTGCTTCCGGAAAACGCAAGCATTGCCTTGGGGTTGGCATCCAGAAGCGCTGTATATGCACCAAGGCTATGACTATCTGTAAACCAGTCATCACTGAACATAATTTTAATATATTCGCCCTTTGCCATCAAAATTGCTGCATTCCAGTTAAAGATGTGTCCATATGGGGTTTCATTATGCTGGTAATTTACCTCTGGAAACTGATTTTTTATAAGCAATGCAATCTCGTCGTTTGTCGAATCATCTGAAATATTCACTTCATAGTCTCTAAATTCCTGCTCGCAGATAGATTGCAGCAAACGCGCCACCTCATCCGCATTATTGTAGCAGGGAATGCATATTGATACTTTCGGCATGGACACTCCTTATCTTTTTTCTATCACACACTCGTGGCTTTTGGTTTTTTTGTTATAATTACAGTAACTCCCATTGCGTTTCTTCTACTGCGCTGACAAATTCATCAGCAATTTCATAATTTGGGATTTAACCCACTACCGCAACCCTTTCTTCACTACCCTCTTACAGGCCACCAATACCTGATAACATGCCCTTTTTATGGCAACTTTTCGTTCTCGGAGTGCTTTTCGAACTGGGTTTTCTTCATGCATGATCAAAAAATCCAATTCTTTCTGGTGGGTTCGGATATATTCCGGATAGGTTTCGTCAATCTCGCAGCGAACAAACTGTGCCTCTCTGCCAAAAATATCCTTTCCGTCCTTGATTTGATCTGTCACATTTGACAACACATGTTTTGAGTTATATTCCTGATGTGCTGCTGATATTACTTTTTCCTGAACACGCTTTCGAATATCTTTCTGTCCATGTCCACCCATATATCCAAAATGCCAGCCGCCATCCTCAACCCGAATGCCGATTTGTTTGCGCTCCGGAAACCGCAATTCCCCAAGTAGCAGATTTTGCTCCCTTAAGAGTTGATAGCTCAACAATTTGGTTCCAATCCATTTCTTGTGTGCGACACCCTCAAATTCTCCGGCATAGGATAAGAGACTGCCAGAAACCTCCTCCATATTGAGATAGCAATAAAACAGTCTCTGGGCAAAATGATAAATCTTATCCTTCTGAAAATTCTGCAAAATCTCTCTGATTTTGTCAGGGTTTGGTATCTCATCCAAATCGCTGAAAATAATAATATCCTCGTCTGTACATCCCTTTAAACCGCGTGTCACTGCATTTTTCTGAAAAGTATCCCTGTAGTGCGTATCGCCTTTTGGCGTATCCTCCACCACCACATGAATAATCTTATCCTGAAACTCTGCAAACAACTCCTTATTTTCTTCATAATACAGCGGTTTGGGAAGTCCGGAAAAAGTCTCTGTTGCCTCACTAATCACAAACTTGTCCACCACTGGACTTAACACATTCAATCGTATTTTTAGTATATCCAGCTCATTAAAAAACTGAAAACAATCATATACCATACGCATACTCCATTCTGTTATTTGCCGCAAAATCCCAAAGCCTGTTTCCTATAATGTCATGAATGTTTGGAAATTACTGTTCTTACTGCTTTTTTACACCGTTTTAGGAACGGCTCTTTGATAAAGTTCGGATATTGCGCATTACTTCCCTCCCATTTATGAAAAGCAAATGGCGTGATTCCCTGAACTTCTGGAATCATTTTTTCATGACTGTAGTACTTAGCAACTTCAAGCGGCGCAATATGCATGCCCTCTGCTTCCAATAAATGACGAATCTTGCAACAGATAAATCCATCTTCATAATACCACATTTTACCATATGCGTACTCACCTTTCCATGGAATCTGTGCTTTTTTGGGAAAATCCATCAAACGTTTGCTCCGAATGCCTGCACTGTTTCCCACACGGCAGATATTTCCGTCAATATCGCGATAAGTTGTCGTATCCCCTTGGGGAGGAAGCGGCCAAGGCGCGCCTATATAATCATACTCAAGAAATTCATCACGCCACAGCTCTGGATGCACTACAAATCCATCTGCATGAACAATCAAAGCAAACTCCGTATGAATGTGATCGCCAAGCTCATACACCATTTTGTAATTAAACGCATCTATCGTGTCTAGCCTGTCTGTATGGCTATAACGTATATTTTTGGGGAGTCCAAATGGCTTCTTGTGCGTAATCAGCACCGCATCACCAAATTCAATGCCGCGCATACTATACTGCATCGCCTGAATGGTTGCACGAATATTCACACTTGTCATCGCCGCTAGTGTTACATTGGGCAGCTTTAATTTTCCTGTATCCGCATTCATTTTAACCCTCCATGCCACACCTGCGTTTGACAGAACGCAGCGCCCGCACAAACAAATCAGAATAAATCAGCCATTTGCTCTTTATCCTCGCCCTGATAAGCGCAGTTTTTTCTAATTTCTGCCCTATTTTTTTATAATGAGACGATGTTTTTTTGTATGCTTCCAGCTCTTCTTTGCACTCCTTGGCTGTATACAATCTTCCCTTTCGGTCCATATAGTGAAAATCAGAATATATATTCTGCTCCGATGCCCAATATCCATCCGATACATTGTGTCTTGCCCAGTACTTCGGTGCAATTATATACCGGATGGTATCGCTTGTATATGTCGGGAAAAATGCAAACGTAGAATTGGATAAAATCAGATAATACGCATTTTTAATGACTGTATAATCCCCCGCCAAATCAAAGTGATATGCTTTAACTTCAGGAAGAATCCGGTTCGCTGCGGCGATATCATCTGTCACCACCATAAATTCCATATCCTCACGCTTCTTTTTCATCACATTTATAGCATCAAGCCAGTATTTGCGCCGCAGAAATAATTCCGGACTGCCTGTATATTCCCCGCCTCTGATATTGATAATGCAAAGATTTTCTCTTGAATACTCTTTGCAGTCATATAAGGGGTTTACGCAAAGCCACTGTTTGATTTCCTTGCGGTATTTGCCAAAATATACTTCGTCCTGCATATTTCCATACAAAAGTGTCTGTTTATGAAGCTTCAAAAAATGTGGATCCGCCCCTGTGATATAACATCCATGCTCAATATCATGTTCCGAATTTCCTATATGGATTCTGTCTTCTCTTTCATGATAAACCGTATCAAAATCTGACTTTTTAGCTTCTATTCCACAGTCTAAATTCAAAAAATACAGACAGTCAAACAATGATTTGTTTAAAATACTAAAATCCCAGCCCTTTTCATATGCAAGGCATCTGGTTGTAATATAGCAAAACAACTGGTTGCCAAGTCCCTGACCTTTTAAAAGCTCTGTCGCAATGATTGGTTTTTCTGTCATTTCTCTCCCCCATTTCAGCAGCGTCAATAAAATTCTCCGAATTCATAATACTGCTGTGTTGCAGTCCAGTTTGCAAAATCTCTGGAATCTCCATCAATCTCATATACCCTTGCTTTCGTCTGGATATTATCCTCTACAACCGTATAATAATGATATCGTTTGCGCTTCTTATCCTCCCCTGTAATATGCAGCAGGTCAAGTCCTTCCCCCTCATCATAATCAATCCCCATTGCACCAGCAATCGTCGGCAAAAGGTCGTTTTGTGACGCGCTTATTGTTGTATATTGCAGCGGGGTTTGCGCTCCCGCATTGGCAGGCTTGACAAACAATATCGGATTGGTATTCTGGCTAAGCTTCTCTGCAACAAAGTTTTCGCCATGATCTGCAGTGATAATAATCGTCGATTTTTCATAAATTCCCAACTGTTTCATCTGTGATAGATATTCATAGACAAATTTCATACAGCCTATGTATTGTTGAATCGGGGTACAGTTTTCCTCTTTTACCTTTTCCCCTTTTTCGTTCATGGTATACGGCGCATGTGCCCCTTTTGTATGAATAAAACGAAATGCCTTTTTGTCATGCTCTATCGTTATCCCACTGTTTTTTAACTGCTGGTAAATCAATGCATCATCTCCTTCATACTTGGGTGTATCAAGTATCCGGCGGCTAACTACCATATCATTGATATCCTCTGACGTATACGAAAAATAATTTTTGAATACATATGGAAAAAGCCGATAGCATCCTATTTTGACTGCGGTCATGGCACAGCCCGAAAAGGAGATCTCTTCATCTCTGACATGTCCCTGACTGATAAAGTTCGCAGCACCTGTCAATATTGTCTTGCCAATCATGTTCTCATCTTCCTCAAAAAGATAGTATTGATATCCGCTCTTTTTGAGCTTGTCCCAAAACGAACAGCCAGCAAAGGATTTGTCAATGTATTCGGACTGTGGTTCCTCATAAAAATAGGTTTTGCCTGTAAGCATATAAGGAATCGAAGGAAATGTCCGTGAAAACTGCGAAACAGTATCGGGATAAAATATAAATCCAGCAAGCGGCTCTAAAAAATCTGGCTGCTTTTCAAGCACCTGATCCAAAAAATCAACATCATATGTGTCCAGCACAAAAACAACAACATTATCTTCCGATGCCGCTTCATACAATCCCTGCGTAGACAAATAATTTTGATAAAAGGCGCTATTTTCAGAGACATGTTTCTGATAGGACGGAACGACTGACAAAATTCCTGTTATCTGCATCAGACACAAACCCACAGAAGTTGCTACTATCATTTTCCATCTCGACTTTTTAACAAGAAAGCACAGCCCCAAAAGCAGTACAAAACACAGTGCCCACACAATCAGATTAAATTGGTCAAGACCTTCGCTCCACTCCTGCTTTTTGCCTTCCATCAGGAAAAGCCTGTTGTTGAAAAGCATTCCCTGGATATAAGCACAGATAGAAACTGCCCACAGCGCAAAACACAAAATTCTGCGCTTTTTGTACGGAAACAGATACATAACAACTGCTGATACAATAAAAACAAAAAAACCAAAAAGAACAAACATATACCAGACACGGTTTATAGAAAAATTAAATTCATCCGCGTTCGTCAAAAGTGTCTCAAATGCAGGATACAGAAAAAACGTCACAGAAACAAGGAGCGAAACTGACAATGTTAAAGCCCGCGAATGCTTATCTTGCAATCCATGCACTGCCTTCTCATAAATCAGATAGCCCAGCAGTACAATCAGCCCCAGCCTGCCGATGTTGTCCGGCTGAAAAAGCCCATATACTGCCATATTGAGATGAAAATACTGCCTTAATAGTTTCACAAAACAGACAATCCCGCCAAGCATTAAGATAATGCACCACGCTGTCTTTTCATTTTTTCCCTGTTTTGTCTCCATCGTTTTTGTCAGGCATACAAACACGGACACTGCCGCTACCAAAACGATATCTGCTACAAGAAGATATTTGTTTTCGCTGTATGCCGGAATTTCATCATCAAACAGCAGCATCAGCCGAAATACATTGATAACCCACAGATTATAAAACACATAGAGCATCCATGAAAAAACTAAGGAAAGTTCTCTCTTGCTTTTTCTGCGCGCAATCAAAACCGCTATGGAAGCAGTTCCTCCTAATATCGTCAATATGATTTGTATAAACAGTGTCATTGCCTGTGACATTCTATTATGCCTCCCAATCTCAAAATCTGCGCTTATAACGAAGTTTTCGTAATTTTTCCCCCATCGACTTTATAGATAATATCGCATTTCTCTATCGTATTCAATCGGTGGGCGATTATCACCATTGTTTTTCTGCCATGAAAACTATTGATTGCATCCATCACCGCCGCTTCTGTCTCATTGTCAAGCGCTGATGTTGCCTCGTCAAACACAAGAATCTCTGGATTGTGGTACAATGCCCTTGCAATACCAAGGCGCTGTCTCTGTCCGCCGGAAATACGCACTCCTCTGTCCCCAATCGCAGTGTCAAGCCCATCAGGAAGTGTTTTGATAAAGTCTTTGAGTTGGGCCTCTTCTAGTGCCTCCCAGATTCGTTCGTCATCAATTTCATCCTCTGCGATGCCAAAGGCAATATTATTTCGGACCGGCTCATCAACCAGATAAATTGACTGCGGAATATAGCCAATCTGTGATAGCCATGCCGGGTAATTATCAAAAATATTGACCCCATCACAGGTAATGCTTCCCTCCCGAACCTTCAAAAGTCCTAAAAGAATATCCACAATTGTAGATTTTCCGGCTCCTGACGGCCCCATAATTCCAACAGATTTTCCATAAGGCACTATCATTTCTGCCTTGTCAAATATCAATGTTTCTGTATTAGGATATGCATAGACAATCTCTTTTAACGCTATCTTATCTTTTAACTGCATTTTCTTGGTTTCATCAACTGGCAGCAGTGTCTGATTTGTTTTTTTGCTGATTTCATTGATGTTCATATTTTCGTATACATAATCCAAGCATGGTTTAAAATAAGAAATATCCGTCATATACGTATTGATTCGGTTGATGCTCGGCATCATACGCATTGCTGCAATTCCAAAAGCAGAAAGCATCGGCACCAGCTCTGAGGCATTGTTTCCTGCCAAAATATACAAAATAATATACCCCAAAATACTTGCCATAAAAACAGACTCAATCAACAGGCGCGGCAAATTGTTCACAACAGCATATGTTTTGCTGTATCCAGCGCCCGTTTTTCCGCTGTTTTCATAATTATCTGCAAAAAATGACTCTCTGTGCAGAACCTTGACGTCTTTGATGCCATAAATCGCCTGAATCCTCCATTTGGCAATCCGTGACTGTATTTTCTGATTCTTGGCGCCAAGCTTGGAAAGGCGCGGTTTCAATACCTTTAGCAGCACCAAAGATAGAATTCCAAATACAAAAAGCAAAAAAACGAGCAATTTCCAATCTGTGAGAATCATTACCATACACAGCAAAACAAAGACTACCGATTCGGAAACAAGTGATATCAGCGCCATCAAAATACTGAACACGTTGGGAATATCACTGTCTGTCAGACGAAAAACAGTGGGAATATCTGCATCTAAATAAAATTCATAGGGTCTGTTTAAAAATTCCCGCAATACCTGACTAATCAGTTTATTTCTATTGTAGGCAATAAACCGGTTCTGCTCATTCACAAGCAGCAGCAGAAATGCGTTTTTGAGCACATACATAACAATCAGCGCAAGCAGAAGCGGTACAATAAAATCCTGGATATCATCAATATGAAGCATATCCATTGCAAGCCGCATATATTCGTTTTGTTGTGCCTGAACAGGGTCTATGATTGCCCAGACAACAGGAAGAACCGCAGAAACACTCAATGTCTCCAATAATCCTCCAATAAAAATCAGTACCCCCAAAAAGCAGATATGAAGTTTTTGCTTCCTGTCGAGTATATATCTGAGTTTTTTTAAGATATCCATTGCAAATTCCTGCCTTTCCTGTCCTTCTTATTCCCCTTTTGCTGCCTGCTCAAAAACCGACTCATAATCATAATTGAGAAAATACTGTTTCTCTGTTTCCAGCCGTTTTTGATAATTTTCTTTTGTCACCAAACCTTCACCCGCAGCAATCCATTCCAAAATTTTACTGTTAATCTGTGCAGAATAGTGCTCTTTGTCCCGATAATTGTTCAGATCTGTAATCACTTCATATTGATCATTAAAATTATACAATCGAACATTCGGACACTGCAAAAGCAGCTTCGTTGCTATCTCTTCCGCGTCAAACTGCATCTGCATCATGCCTTCCTGATTCATAAAATCCCACCAGCAAATGCTATATGGCGTATAAAAAATATGAAATGTTGTGTTTGGATACTGGTTAACTAACTTCACAAAGTTTTCCTGAATATTGTCTGAAACCATCTGGCGTTCTTCTGGAGTCAGCCCCTCTATCATCGGAGCTTTTTGTTCCCAGCGATCATAGTTTGCCATAATATACGTATAACCTGTTTCTTTTTCCCAGGAGGAATATTCGTCAAAAGATGTGCTTGGCTTGCCTCTGAGTGTCCTTTCAATATTGGGAATCACGCCATGATACCATACTGTTTTGTTAAAAACATAGGATACATCATTCCACAAATTATCATCATATAGATACGTTGGATAATTATCATACTGGTCGTAATCCTTCTCTCGTATGAGCGAATTGAAGTCCATCGTCCATATAATCGTGGTCAAATTAGGATTGCGTTTGAGTGCTCTTTCCAAATTCTCAGAAAGCTCTTTAAATCCTGCTCCCGAAAAGGTTTCTTTCACAGACTGCACGCCAAACAGAGCATCCACCTCACTTGTCTTGAAATTCTGCGCCATAGATGTTCCTGTGATGATGGTATTGTAGTCAAAATGTCGTGAAATCCCATCATTGGTATAGCGTTCGTCATACATCCGATAGGATACAAAGGAAAAGGGCTTGTGAAAGTGAAAATATGGATCAAAGACCCATACGGTCAGCGCTGTCAGAAAAATGAGCACAAAATAGATTATGAGACATCTCTGAAACCACACTTTGGCGTCTGCCTGTTTCTTTCCCATACGCTGACCCTCCTGTTAAAAATTAAAATATAAAAACTCGCTTACATCAGACAGCGACAAAATACTCCATATGAGCAGTCCGGTCACAACCACTATCTTGAATGGCGTATACTGCATTACACGCACCTTTTCCTGCGTATTTTTCATAAAAAAGCAGGCACCAACTATCACTGTCATAAAAAACACGAGACAGCTTGCAGGATATCGCTCTATCAAGCTGCCAAATCCTATGCGGTACAGCAGCTTTACCTCTGTAAGCTCATTAAAAACTTCTGTGATAGGCTGATACACGCTGCCATCGCCAAACGCTGCAAGCTGCTTCCACATTCGCTTTGCCTGTCCAATCGAATCCGCTCGAAAAAGGCTCCATGCAAATGTACTGAAACAAAATGTTGCCGCCACGCCCACTGCTCTCGGCACCCATTTGAAAAACCTCCCAAAAAGCTTGTCAAAGATATTGCCGATACCATTGAGAATCCCCCACAAAAGAAATGTCCAGTTCGCGCCATGCCAGATACCGCTTACAAAAAATACGATCAAAACATTCACATACGTTCTCAGCTTCCCCTTGCGGCTGCCGCCCAGCGGAATATACACATAATCCCGAAACCATGATGTCAGCGAAATATG
>OFGE01000184.1_pt1 | contig 71846 bp, 61 predicted proteins | sample 1521681 | NCBI WGS metagenome assembly OFGE01 (sample SAMEA3504093, study PRJEB24116) | mouse gut metagenome | biome: mouse gut; feature: mouse-associated habitat; material: faeces | place: Denmark | collected 2011 | reverse complement strand
CGGCCGGCCGTCGACATCGACACGGCCGTAGTCGTAGACGCGGTAGGTGATGTCGCTCGTCTGCTGCACTTCGGCCACGAGAGTGCCCGCACCTATGGCATGCAGCGTGCCGGCAGGAATGAAATAGAACTGTCCCGCCTGCGCCTCATGCACTCCTATGCGCTGCATGATGGAGCCGTCGGCGGCACACAGTGGATATTCCTCACGCGTGAGTGGCGCCTGCAAGCCGCTGTATATGCGGCTGCCCGGACGCGCGTCCACTATGTACCACATCTCCGTCTTGCCGGGCGAGGCGTGCCTCTCCGCGGCAAGCGCATCGCCGGGATGCACCTGCACAGAGAGGTCGCGCTGCGCGTCGATGAATTTTATCAGCAGCGGAAACGTGTCGCAGCCGAAGCGTGCGGCAGGCTCCGTGCCGATGAAGTCCGCACCATAGCGCCGCATCAGTTCCACGATGTCTATGCCGGCAAGAGGGCCTTCGGCCACCACGCTTTCGTGGCCCGGCACAGCCGATATTTCCCAGCTTTCGCCGACGGAATCGATGTCGATACGTTCTCCTTTGAGGCGGCCTATGGCATCGCCTCCCCATATCACGGGTTTATAATAGGGAGTGAAAACTATGGGTCGGGACAGTTCTGCTATCATTTCTTTTTAAGTTGAAGCACGTAGCTGCAATAGTCGTTCAGTGTGCTGTACTCCACGTTGTGGCGTTCAGGAAACTCAAGGCCGTTGGACATGAGGTAGCGGCCGGTAAAGCTCTTGCCTTCGTAGGGCAGCGGCTCTTTGTCTATGCTGTTGAGTTCGTGCACGGTGTATAGGGCGTCGGGGTCGAGACCGGCCATCGTCACACGCGGCAGCTGCGGATTCACGTCGTTGTTGAGGCGCCACCAGTAGTACACCGCCTCATCCTTAGCCGGCGACACGTACATGAGCGAAGCCACGCCTTTGCCGTCGTAGGGCGAGAGCAGGCGGTACAGGTCGCCCTGCTGCACTACGGGACGCACCTGCTTGTATTCGGCTATGGCTTTGCGGCACATGGCTATTTCCTCGTCGGTCATGTTTTTGGGCTGTATTTCCATGCCGAGGCGGCCGCTCATGGCCACGTCGATACGGTATTTGAGCGGAATGGTGCGGTGTGTCTGATGGTTCGGCGCTGCGCTGATGTGCGAGGCCATGGCCACAGAGGGGAAGAAGTGGCTCGTGCCCCACTGCATGAACACGCGCTGCTGCGCATCGGTGTTGTCGCTCACCCAGAACTCGTCGAACCAGGGCAGCACACCCCAGTTGGCACGGCCGCCACCGCTTGCGCATGCCTGAATAGTCACATCGGGATATTTGGCGCGTATGCGGTCAAGAGTCTTGGCAAAACCGCGATGATACTCAACGGCGAAGTGCGACTGCTCGTCGGCCGAAAGATACTGCGAGCCATGGTTCATGATGGGCGCGTTGGCATCCCACTTTATATAATCCAGCTGCGGATATTTAGTCAGAAGCGTGTCCACGACCCCGAACACGAGATCCTGCACCTTGGGGTTAGACATGTCGAGAACCAGCTGTGTGCCGCCACGTCCCTGACGGAGGGGACGGTTGGTGGGCTTGACAATGTACTCGGGATGCGTGTCGTAAAGTTCGCTGACGCTGTTGACCATCTCAGGTTCTATCCATATTCCGAAGCGTATGCCGTTCTTTTCGGCCTGGGCGCAAAGTCCGGCTATGCCTGCGGGGAGCTTGCGTGTGTCCACGGTCCAGTCTCCGAGCGACGACACGTCGTTGTTACGCGGATATTTGGCGCCGAACCATCCGTCGTCCATCACAAAGAGTTCGCCGCCCATGCCTGCAATGTCGGCCATCATCTGCGCCATTCCCTGCTCGTTGATGTCGAAATAGACACCTTCCCAAGAGTTGAGGAGAATCTTGCGCAGGTCTGTGCCGTGTGCGAGACGGTGGTTGCGTCCCCAGCGGTGGAAGTTGCGGCTCACGCCGCTTTTGCCTTCGTTGCTGTAGGTGAGCGCAAGCGGAGGTGTGACGAAACGCTCGCCTTTCTTCAGATTGTAGGCGGAATGCGCGTCGTTGATGCCGGCGAAGAAATCGTGGAAATCGCTGCTGCCGGTGTCGATGCGCAGATTATAATTGCCGCTATAGCAGAGGGCGGCTCCGATTGTGCGGCCGTTACGCTCATCGGGCTGTCCATCGAGACTGAACATCACTTCCGCATGCGACGTGTGGGAGTTGCGTACGCCGTCGCGGTTGTTTATCACCACCATGCCGTGCGGCAGCCGTTTTTCCTCCATGCGGCATTCATTGCCCCAGGCTCCGTAAAAACTTGTAAGATGGACATCGCTGCGACGTATGGGCAGATAGGCCGATGCGAACTCGCGCAGCAACACCGTGCCTTTGCCCTTGTTCACAGCCTCCACCCATGTCTCAACGACATCGGCGTCGGGATAGGTGCGGTAATTGACATCGATACCGAAAGGATAATGCTTGTCGGACATACTCACCGTGACGGTATGCGAGCCGTCGGCACCGTCGCTTTCGCTCACACCCGACACGGCCATGTCGAGCGTCATGTTGCCGTCGGGATGCGTCACACTCATGGCGGTCTCGCGCAACGCGCCGAGGCCGAACACCGGATACGCATCAAGAGTGCGCGGCGCGGAAGCCATCATGGCGTCGACGTCGGCAGCGCCAAGGCGTTCGCCATAATATACGAATTTCAGCGGGGCACCCTCGGTGGCTTCAAGCACGAGAGATGTTCCGGGGGTGGCAACATGCAGAGTTTCGGCTCCGACAGGGACCCAAATGGCTGCAAACGCGGCAAATGCCGTCAGAGTCTTTTTTCCACAGGGAAGAATCATTGTGTCTGTATGGTTTTAGAGTTATTCAAAATGTGCATTGCAAATTTAACCTTAAAAGGGCTAACTGGCAAATCAAACCGCATTTAATCAAGAATAAGGTAAAAAAGTATCACAACTCTTGCTTTTACGGAAAATATGGTATAACTTTGAATGTTGCATCCATCATATATCCCGCATGAGCCATACCATAACAGAAATAACTCCCCTGGGCGAAAGCGACTGCTTCTATCTCGTGGACCGCCACAAGACCTATTTCGACTATCCTGTGCACCGCCATGAGGAATACGAGCTGAACTTCGTATCCAACTGCAACGGCGCACGGCGCATCGTAGGCGACAGCATGGAGGAACTGTCCACCTACGACCTTGTGCTCGTAGGCCCTGACATAGAACACGGATGGGAGAACCACAACCATCCCGAATGCGACATGCGCGAAATCACCATACAATTCGCATCGGACTTTCTTGAGGGCACATTCCTGAGCAAGACACAGATGAGCAGCCTGCGCACGCTTTTCAACAATGCGCGCACCGGCATCGCTTTCCATCTGCCGGCAATAATGAAAATATACGACCGGCTCGACGATCTGACGCAGGCCCAGCCGGGCTTCATACGCATGCTTAGGCTTTTAGAGATTCTATATTACCTGTCCATCTCGTCCGACTTCCACCTGCTGTCGTCGACGTCATTCTCCAACGTCCACACACCGAGCGACTCGCGCCGCATTCTCAAAGTGCAGGAGGCCATCAGCCGCGACTACGCAAAACCGATATACCTCGGCGACATGGCATCGCTCGCCGGAATGACCCCGACGGCGTTCAGCCGCTTTTTCAAACTGCGCACCGGCCGCACACTGTCGGAATACATCATCGACGTGCGCATTGGCCATGCCGCACGCGCACTCGTGGACACCACCAAAACCATTGCCGAGGTGTGCTACGAATGCGGTTTCAACAACATCTCGAACTTCAACCGCATATTCAAGCGTAAAAAGGGCTGTACGCCAAAGGTGTTCCGCGAAAGCTACACAAAAACACGGCTCATTGTGTGACGTTTTTTTGCAAGGCCGGCTGCGTCTTAAGATACTTCCTTACGGAAAAACAAAAATAAGAGGTTGTTTAATAATGCTTGTTAATGACAGGGCCGAAATTTTTCAGATGGATTTATTCCTGTGGCGAAGGAGCATAGCGGGCTATGCGACTGAAGCAAAGGGATAAAGACACTCAAAAATTTCGGAGGGGTTGCCAATTCCATTGTTGACAACCTTAACAAAAATTTAAAATTACTTCTGCATGGCGTCTTTTATGTTAACGCACATTTACTCGTCGGTCACAATGGAACCCCATTGCTCCCTCCTCATAAACTGCACCTTAACATAAAATACACCACCCTGTCGTTAACAATGATTATTAAACAACCTCTAAATTTGAGTTTTATTCGTATCTTTGCAGCGTCAAAAAAATCACATTATGAAAAAGCACAGCTTCAAAACGGCCATTGTAGCTTTAATGCTTGCAATCGCCACACCCGCGTTCGCGCAATTCAAAATCAACGGCGCAAAAGCCGCCAAGGCCCTCGGCAAAACGGCGCAGGCTCTCACCATCACCGACGAGCAGATGGCCGCCTATGTGAAAGAATACATCGACTGGATGGACGAACACAACCCCGTCACCGGCCCTGAAAACGAATACACCAAGCGCCTCAACCGCCTCACGGAAGGACTCACGTCGGTAGAAGGCATTCCTCTGAACTTCAAAGTGTACGACGTGATAGACGTGAATGCGTTCGCATGCCCCGACGGTAGCGTCCGCGTGTTTTCCTCGCTCATGGACATAATGAGCGACGAGGAACTGCTCGGCGTCATAGGCCATGAAATCGGCCATGTCGCACACAAGGATTCCAAGAAAGCGTTCAAGCAGTCGCTACTTACCTCCGCGCTCAAAGATGCGGTAGGCTCCACAGGCAAAGTGGCTGCCGCCCTCACCGACTCGCAGCTCGGCAACCTCGGCGAGGCTCTGGCTTCGGCCACCTACTCGCAGAAGCAGGAGAAGGCCGCCGACGACTACGGCTACGAGTTCCTGAAAGAGCACGGACGCAACCCGTGGGCGATGGCTCTGAGCTTCCACCGTCTCAAGAACCTTCAGGAAGAAGCCGGCGCCAAGAAATCGAGCAAAATGAACCAGCTTTTCTCGTCGCACCCCGACCTCGACCTGCGCATCGAACGCATGGAGCAGCGCGCCACAAAGGAGGGATTCGAAAAACCCGCGAAATAAACCACGGACAATAAAAAGGTAAAATAATACAATACAGGCGGAGCCGCAGCAGGCTCCGCTTTTTTGTGTTTTCGGCAAAATTCGGTAACTTTGCCAAAAACATAACAATACAACCCATGAAAGTAGACACCACACGCTGCGGCGACATCACACTCTATACACTCACCAACGCTACAGGAGCATCGGTGACGCTCTCCACCCTCGGCGCGGCCATCGTGGCCGTATGTGTGCCGGACAAGGACGGAAAACTCGACGACGTGGCCTTAGGCTACAAAAACCTTGCCGACTACGACAACGACGGACCTTGCACAGGCAAGACTCCCGGCCGCTATGCCAACCGCATAGCCCTCGGCCGCTTCCGGCTCGACGGAAAAGAGTACCAGCTGCCCATCAACAACGGCCCGAACTGCTGCCACGGAGGCAACGGCTTCCAGAACAAGATATGGAACGGCCGCTTCGTGGGCGACGGGATACGTTTCGACTATACATCGCCCGACGGAGAGGAAGGATTTCCCGGACGCGTGGACACAGCGGTGACCTACCGCTGGAACGACCGCAACGAACTCGCCATAGAATTCAGTGCGTCGTCCGATGCCAAAACCATCATAAACCTCACCAACCACGCATACTTCAACCTCGAAGGCCACAACTCCGGCAGTGTGCTCGAGCACACACTGCAACTGAACGCCGACCGCTGGCTTCCTACCGACGACACCCTCATCCCCACCGGCGAGATAGCCGCTGTGGAAGGCACGCCCATGGACTTCCGCACGCCCAAGACCCTCGGCCGTGACATCCGCGAGGACTTCCCGGCGCTGAAATACGGCAAAGGCTACGACAACTGCTGGGTACTCAACAACTGGCAAAAACACCACCTTACGCGTGCCGCCGTGCTGACGGCTCCGCACAGCGGACGCGTGCTCGAAGTGGAGACAACACAGCCCGCCGTGCAGGTGTACACAGGCAACTGGCTCACCGGTTCGTCGCCCGTAAACAAGGAGGGACGCCCGTACGACGACAACGACGGCGTGGCCATCGAATGCCAAGGCATGCCCGACGCGCCCAACAAACCCGCCTTCCCAAGCCAGATTCTCGGCACGGGCGAATTGTACACCCAATTCATAATCTACCGCTTCAAAACGCTCTGATGCCCGACTTCAAGGTGCACATACTCGGCTGCGGCTCTGCCACTCCGACGGCTAAGCACAAGCCGTCGTGCCAGGTGATAGAAACGCGCGGAAAACTATTCATGATCGATTGCGGCGAAGGCGCGCAGCTCGAGTTCCGGCGACAAGGGCTCAAATTCTCGCGCCTGAACCATATTTTCATCTCGCACATGCACGGCGACCACGTCCTCGGACTGCCGGGACTGCTGTCGACCATGGCCCTGCACCAAAAAGAAGGCGAAGTGACCGTACACATCCACCCGGAAGGGGCTGCGCTGCTGCAACAGATTATGGCAGTGCTGTGCCGCGACACGGGTTTCGAGCTGAAATACGACATAATCGAACCCGGCGGTTCGTATGTTCTGTATGAGGACAAATCCCTCACAGTGTCGACATTCCCGCTCTACCACCGCATAGCCTGTTCGGGGTTCATGTTCAAGGAGAAAGAACCACGGCGCCCGCTGCGTGCTGACATGCTGGAATTTCACAAAGTGCCGGTGGCAGCACGCCGCAGCATTGCAGAAGGCGCCGACTTCACAGACGCCGAGGGGCGTGTGATTCCCAACGCATGGCTCACCAGAGACCCCGAACCGGCGGTGTCTTACGCCTATTGCTCCGACACAATGCGCAAAGCCGCCGTGGCGCGCTCTGTGGCCGGAGTGCGCTGCCTGTACCACGAAGCCACCTACGACGACGCGCAGGCTTTCAAAGCGGCTGCACGCGGACACTCCACAGCGCGTGAGGCGGCGGCCGTGGCACGCGAGGCCGGAGCGCAGCATCTTGTAATCGGCCACTACTCCAAGTCCATCACTGACGAAAGCCTGCTGACAAAACAGGCCGCAGAGGAATTCGGCGGCAAAATAACAGCGGCAAAGGAAGGACTGATATTCGAACCATGAGCACCCTCGCAGAACAGACAGACGAACGCTTCATGCGCATCGCACTCGGCGAAGCAAACAAAGCCGCCATGCTGGGCGAAGTGCCCATAGGCGCTGTAGTGGCAAGCGGGTCGGGCACGATAATCGGGCGCGGCCACAACCTTACGGAACGGCTCTGCGACGTGACCGCACATGCCGAAATACAGGCCATCACGGCCGCGGCATCGGCAATGGGAAGCAAATACTTGGACAACTGCACGCTATACGTCACCGTAGAGCCGTGTCTGATGTGTGCTGGAGCCATAGGCTGGAGCCATCTTTCGCGCATAGTCATCGGCACGCCCGACCCGAAAGGAGGCTACAGCGCCAACACACAGCGCACGCCATTCCACCCGCGGGCGGAGGTCGTATCGGGCGTGCTTGCCGACGAATGCCGCACCCTCATGCAAGATTTTTTCAGAAACAGGCGTAAGAGGGTGTTTCATAACAAAAGTTAAATCCTGATGACATGCACTACTTCATAATAGCGGGCGAAGCCTCCGGCGACCTGCACGCGTCGCAACTCATCGAGGCTTTGCGGGCTTCCGACTCCGAAGCCCGGTTCACATTTCTCGGAGGCGACATGATGGCGTCCGCAGCCGGAAACCGGCCTATCATCCACTACCGGGACATGGCATATATGGGATTCAGCGAAGTGTTGCGCCATCTGCCTGAAGTACTCGGCAACCTCCGCACGGCCAAGCACGAGCTGCTGAAGTCAAAGCCCGACGCATTCATAGCCGTGGATTATCCGAGTTTCAACCTCAAAGTGGCACGTACGGCCGCAAAAGCAGGAGTGCCCGTGTTTTACTACATAAGCCCGAAGCTGTGGGCATGGAAGTCGTGGCGTGTAAAAGAAATACGCCGCACCGTACGGCGCGTGCTCGCCATTTTCCCGTTCGAACCGCAATGGTACGCCGACCACGGCTTCCGCGCCGACTATGTGGGCAACCCGTCGGTGGCAGAAATCGGCGCGGCCATGAAAGCCGCGCCCTCACGCGAGGACTTCCTGCGCGAGCACGGGCTGCGCGACCGCCCCATCATAGCGCTTCTTCCCGGCAGCCGCCGCAGCGAACTGCGCAACAACCTTCCCGTCATGGAATCGGCGGCGCGCCGGTTTGCCCAATACCGGGCCGTAGTGGCCGGAGCACCGGGCATAGACAATGAGTTCTATGCGTCGCTGACCGGACTGCCCGTGGTGCGCGACGCAACCATCGCCCTGCTGGCCCATTCGCGAGCCGCGCTTGTGACCAGCGGAACAGCCACACTCGAAACAGCCCTCGCGGGTGTGCCGCAAGTGGTATGCTACCGCTCCAACGGTTCGAAACTATCTTACAACGTTATGAAACGGGTGCTTAAAATCAGCCATGTGTCGCTGCCGAACATAATAGCCTCACGCGGCATTGTGCCGGAAATGCTCCTGCACGAATGCACCCCCGAACTTGTGGCCGGACAGCTCGCGCCACTGTTGCGCGACAGCGACGAACGCCGCGCGCAACTCGACGGCTATGAAGAAATGCGAGCCATTCTCGGCAGCAACGACGCCGCCTCGACAGCCGCAGAATTGATTATAAGCACATTGGAAACCCGATAGCAATTACCCGAGCAACGCCGACGGAGGAGCTATCAGATAAAGATGCGAACGCGCACGGCTCACGGCCGTGTACAGCCATCGGTACAACTCCATGCCGAGGGCGTCGTCCGGTATATAGCTCAAATCCACGAACACGTTGCGCCACTGGCCTCCCTGAGCCTTGTGGCAGGTCATGGCATAGGCATATTTCACTTGCAGGGCATTCCAGTAAGGATTGTCGTGCAGGTGTCGCGCACGTAAATCGTAAGGCATGGCCGCATCGAACATCTCAGGGTCGCGCACAAGAGCCTCATACAACTGCTGCATGCGCTCGTAAGGCATGGCGGCCGTCTCACCCGAGAGTGTCTCAAGCATCAGTTTTGCATCGAATTCGGCCTCGCCCCCGCTGCCGGCTATGGCAAGGCGCACATCGGCAAAATGGAATCCGTAGCGCCATTCGCTACCATAGACACGCACCACCCGGACTATATCGCCGTTGGCCACGAAGTCGAGGCCTTTTACTTTCCGCGCCCAATGATAATTGTTTTTCGCCACTATGAGCATTTCGTCACGGCACAGCTGCTCCTCGCGGTACAGCACCTCGGCGCGTATGGCACGGTTGTAGTCCGTGGCCCTGCGGTTGCTGCGCGATATGAGCAGGCATTCCTCTATGCCGTCGCGGGCATAAGCCGTTTCAAGCATTTCGGGCAAATCCTCTCCCGACACTACGCTGACATCGGAGAACCCGGCTGTGCGCAGCTGCGGAATCTCGGCAGCCCCCGCCGCCATGGAGCGCCGCAACGCTGTGGCATTGTAGAGTATCCCAGAACGGACACCCTGACGCATGGTAGCTGTCATCACGGCACGCGAAGGCCTCAAACCGAACATACGGAGCCTTTCCGGCTCCATGGCCGGCGATTCGACGGAGCCTACGGGAGGCAGCTGCGCCGTGTCGCCTATAAGAATCATACGGCAGTTGTCGCCGCTGTACACGTACTGCACGAGGTCTTCAAGAAGGCTGTCGCGGCCCGCACCACCCTCGCCGCCTATCATTGAGGCTTCGTCAACAATATAAATGGTGTTGCGCGAGCGGTTTTCCACAAGCGCCGGCCCGGCATCGCCGCCTCCGTCGGGAGTGTGCCGGTAGATTTTACGATGGATGGTATAGGCCGGCCGGCCGGCAAATGAGCCGAACACTTTTGCGGCACGCCCTGTGGGAGCCATGAGCACGGCTCCGAGGCCGGCTCGTGGAAGCGCTTTCACGAGCGCGCCAGTGAGCGATGTTTTGCCTGTGCCGGCATAGCCGTTAAGCACAAAAACCGCGGTCTCGGGTGCTGTCGGCGCGCAAAAGCGCGCCAACGCACCGACCACGGCTTTTTGCTGTTCGTTGGGCGTATAAGGCAAGTTCAGGATTATCTCCTTCTCAAAGTCTTCGGCTGTCATGTTTTGAAGATAGGGGGGGCTGTTTCAAGATAGCGTTCGGGGCATCCGTTACTGAACGGAGGAAAATGAGCCGCGACCCCTCTATTTTTTAACGCTCCACTCCCAGCCGTCCTTGGTGTCTTTGACATCGAATCCGATGGATGCGAGGCGGTCGCGGATAAGGTCGCTCGTGGCCCAGTCCTTGCGTGCTTTTGCCTCCGAGCGCATTTCCAGCACGAAGTCGACGGCACGCTCGAACGGTTCCATATTGCTCTGCGTGGCGGCGGCGCCTTCCGGCACGATGCCGAGGATGCCGGTCATATACGTATCGACGATACGCCGCAAGCCTTCAATGTCGGCGGTGCTCAGACGGATGGCGCCATCGTTGGCCTTGTTGACCGTGGAACATATGTCGAACAATCCCGCTATCACCTGCGGAGTGTTGAAGTCGTCGTCCATAGCTGCCTGAAGCCCGGCTTCAATGGCTGCAATGTCGAGCGCATCGTTTTCGGAGGCGGGTTTCAGCGTCTGGAGGCGGCGATAGCCGTCGTTGAGACGAGCAAGAGCCTTTTCCGCGGCCTGCAGCGCCTCGTTGCTGAAGTCGACAGTGCCGCGATAGTGCGCCTGCAGTATGAATAAGCGTATCGTCATGGGCGTATAGGCCTGCTTCAACAGCGGATGCGACCCGGAGAAGAACTCGTCGAGAGTGATGAAATTGCCCAGAGACTTGCCCATCTTCTGTCCGTTGATGGTAATCATGTTGTTGTGCATCCAGTAGCGCACAGCGTCGGCTCCGTTGTGGGCCACGCTTTGGGCTATCTCGCACTCGTGGTGCGGGAACTTCAGGTCCATGCCGCCGCCGTGGATGTCGAACACACGGCCGAGGTACTTTTCGCTCATCGTGGAACATTCGAGATGCCACCCCGGAAAACCCTCGCTCCATGGAGAGGGCCAGTGCATTATATGCTCCGGCGAGGCTTTTTTCCAAAGAGCGAAGTCGGCGGGGTTGCGTTTTTCGCTCTGTCCGTCGAGTTCTCTCGTGGCCGACAGCAGTTCGTCGATGTTGCGTCCCGACAAGCGTCCGTAGCCATGGGTGGCGTTGAACTTGGGCACATCGAAATAAACCGAGCCGTTGCTTTCGTAGGCATAGCCTGCATCGAGAATCGCCTTTACGTACTCTATCTGCTCAATAATATGGCCTGACGCATGCGGCTCGATGTCGGGCGGCAACACGTTCAAGGCATCCATGGCCCGATGGTAGCGTGTGAGGTAATGCTGCACCACTTCCATCGGCTCGAGCTGTTCGAGTCGGGCTTTTTTTGCTATTTTGTCCTCGCCTTCGTCGGCGTCGTGCTCAAGGTGCCCCACGTCGGTGATGTTGCGGACATAGCGCACTTTATAGCCGAGATAGCGCAGGTATCTCGCCACGACGTCGAATGTGATGGCCGGACGGGCATGGCCGAGATGGCCGTCGCCATAGACCGTGGGGCCGCACACGTACATGCCCACACGCCCCTCCGTCAGCGGCGTGAAGCGCTGCTTCACGCGCGACAGAGAGTTGTATATCACAAGGTCGTTGGGCTTCATGCCTCAGGCCATAAAGGGGTTGGGCAGTTCGCCTTTGGGTGCGCCCCCTTTGGGCTGCTTGCGCACGATTTCGCCGAAAGTGGCCTCATACTTACGGATGTTGTCGCTGAGCGCCGCGAGCAGGTTTTTGGCGTTTTCAGGGGTCATGATGATGCGGCTCTGCACTTTTGCCTGGGGCATGTTGGGAGCCATGTTTATGAAGTCGACAAACACTTCGTTGGGAGAATGGCTGATTACAGCGAGGTTGCTGTAGTGGCCGGCGGCCACTTCGGGAGTGATTTCGATCTTGAGTTCTTTCTTGTTGTCCATGTCGGTATATTGCTGTTTTTAGAGCGGGGAATCCCACTCTCTCATTATTCGATGGGTGTGATGGTGCCGGGGCCGCTGTTTTTCAGGAATGTGAGCGTGTCGATGCCACGGTCGCCGTAATATTCCACTTTGAAACCTTCCACATCCTCGCGGTCAAGCACGCTTTTCACGTTGAAGCTTGCGCGGGCATAGCGGTATTGTCCGAGTTCGCTGTCGGAGAGCACGTAGAGGCCGAGCATAGGATATTCGGGTTCCTTGGCGTTCTCTTTCTCCGTAAGCTGTACCCGCATGAGCGTATTCAGCATCGACACCTGGAACACGACGTTCAGATAATCGCCTGTGCGCTTCATCTCGGCGAGTTTGATGGGCGACGAAAGGCGCACGGCATTGGCGTCGGTCGCTTCCACGGGCTTGCCTCCGTCCACTTTTGTTATGGAGTAGAGCTGGCCGGGGCCGCTGACGTACTGCTGGCCGCTAAGTGTTGTGTAGGCGATATAGACACGCGTGCCGGCGGCGAGCTGGTCTTTTGTGAATTCGCGTGCGAATGTGATGGTGGCAACGGGAGAATTGCCGTCGCGTTGCACATCGAAGCTTGATTTGCCTTCGGCCGAGCCGTTGTAGGTGGCGAAGCTGTAGAATGTGTTGGCGGGAGGAGTCACGGAGCCGCCGCCCGACTCGCTTCCGGAGCATGACGCCATGCAGATACATGCCAACACGGCAAACAGGGCGATGGATAGTTTTTTCTGTAGGAGTTTCATCTTTTTTCTTAGATAATTGTAGAGGTAGTATGGATAGCTTCTATCATGCCGTCGGCCATGCGCACAGTCCGGTCGCAATCGGCGGCAAGATTCTCGTCGTGTGTGACTATGAGGAACGTAGCGCCCATGTCGCGGCGCAGGTCGAAGAACAGGCGGTGCAACTCGGCGCGGTTGCGGGAGTCGAGACTGCCCGAAGGCTCGTCGGCAAGCACCACGGAAGGACGGTTGACGAGCGCCCGCGCAACGGCTCCACGCTGCGCTTCGCCCCCTGAGAGCTGCGAAGGGCGGTGCGAAGCCCTCGGCCCCAGACCGAGATAGTCCAGCAGTTCCATCGCGCGGGCCATGCTCTCGGTCCGGGAACGTCCGGCGATGAGGGCCGGCATGGCCACGTTTTCGGCAAGGGTGAATTCCGGCAGGAGTCGGTGGAGCTGGAATATGAAGCCGATGTGCTCGTTGCGGAATCGCGACAATTCGCGGTCTTTCAGGGCGAACACATCAGTACCGCCGTACAGCACCTTGCCGCCGTCGGGACGCGAAAGCGTCCCGAGAATCTGCAACAGCGTGGTCTTGCCGGCGCCGCTCGCGCCCACAAGGGCCACAATCTCGCCGGCAGCGACAGTGAGGTCGACGCCTTTAAGCACTTCCACATGTCCGAAACTTTTATGTATGCCGGATGCTTGTATCATTTCAGAGTATGTCTGAATACAAAATTAAGCATTTTCGCCCATGCGGCAAACGTTTTTAAAGATTTTTCATAGTAATCCGCAACCAATGAAACGGTCAAAATAGGAAGACGGCGTCTTTCGTTCCGGATTTTTTCGTAATTTTGAAGCATGAAAGAATTGAAATGCCCACAGTGCAACCACGTGTTCAAAGTAGACGAGGACGCGTTCCGCTCCATAGCCGCGCAGGTGAGGAACGAAGCATTCCGCGAAGAACTCGACAAACGTGAGGCCGAAATGCGCCAGCGCATGCTCGCCGAACGGCAGGCCGAGAACGCCAAAGCCGAACAGCGCATGCGCGAAAGCCTCGGCGCCAAAGACATGGAGCTGCACGACTGTCAGGCGGAGATAAAACGGCTGAAGGAACAGATAAACGGCATGGCCGAAATGGCCAGGTTGAAAACCGAGCAGCAGCTTGCGGGAAAAGACCGCGAAATCGCCGAACTCCGCGCAACGGTGGAACGCAACGACAGCATGCTGCGCGTGGCAGTGCTTGAAGAAAAGAACCGCGCGCAGGCATCCATGCAGGCCAAAGAGGCCGAGATAGCCGAACTGCGCAACCGTGCAGCCAACGAGCGCAGCGAGGCCACCTTGCGCGAAAGCAGCCTCAAGGAGCAGTTCGCATTGCAGCTGCGGCAAAAGCAGGAGATGATCGACTACTACAAGGAGATGAAGGCGCGCATGTCCACCAAGATGATAGGCGAATCGCTGGAGCAGCATTGCAGCAACGAGTTCAACCGTGTGCGCGCATCGCTCTATCCTGGCGCTTATTTCGAAAAGGACAACGACGCCAGCGGAGGCAGCAAGGGAGATTTCATATTCAGGGATTTCTCTGAGGACGGCACAGAGTACATCTCCATCATGTTCGAGATGAAAAACGAGGGGGATGAAACCGCCACAAAGCACCGCAACGAAGACTTTTTTGCGAAACTCGACCGGGACCGCCGCTCGAAGGGCTGCGAATATGCCGTGCTGGTGTCGCTGCTCGAAGCCGACAGCGAACTGTACAACGAGGGTATCGTGGACGTGTCGTTCCGCTACCCCAAAATGTTCGTTGTGCGCCCACAGTTCTTCATGCCGATAATCTCGCTGCTTTCGCAGGCTTCACGCAAGAGCATCGTGTATCTGCAGCAACTCGAGGAAGCCAGGCGGCAGAGTGTGGACGTGACGAACTTCGAGGCCAAGCTCAGCGCTTTCCGCGAAGGATTCGGACGAAACTACGAGCAGGCCAGCAAGAAATTCAACACCGCCATCGAGGAAATAGACAAGACCATACAGCACCTAATGAAGGTGAAAGAAGCCCTTATAGGTTCGGAAACCAACCTGCGCCTGGCCAATGACAAGACACAGGGTCTCACCATAAAAAAACTTACCTACGGCAATCCCACCATGAGGGCCAAATTCCAAGAGGCCCGCCGAGCCGCCGAACAGGGGAACGACGATGGACAGCAGCAATGACATGCGTCCGGTATTCGCCGACGTGATAGTGCCGGTGCCGCTGAACGCAAGCTTCACCTACGCCGTGCCGGCAGAGATGGGCGCACAGCTTCAGCAAGGCAGCCGGGTGCTCGTGCCGTTCGGAACCAGACATCTTTACACCGGCATCGTCGAGGCTGTGCACCACGAGCGTCCGCAGCTGAACGATGTGAAAGCCGTCGCGGCCGTGCTGGACCCCTACCCCGTGGTAAGACGTCCGCAGCTGCAATTCTGGCACTGGCTCGCCGACTACTATCTGTGCGGCATAGGCGACGTGATGAAGGCCGCGCTCCCGGCCGGGCTGAAAGTGGAAAGCGAGACCATGATGGAACTCGCCCCCGACATCGAACCCGACGACATTGACGGGCTCACTCCGGCCGAAGCAGAAATAGTGTCGCTGCTGCGAGACAAGGGGAAAATGACTCCCCGCGACATCGACAAGGCCACCGGGCGAAAGGTAGAAAGCATGGCGGCCTCCCTCGTGGAGCGCGGCATACTTGCCGTGAGCGAGCGCCTCGTGGAGCGCTACCGCGCCGTAAAGCAGACTTTCGTAACGCCGTCACTGCCGCGAGGCGACGCCGAAGCCCTTGCCGAGGCGTTCGGCATGCTGCGGCGGAGCAAGGCGCAGGAACGCGTGTTCATGGCCCTGCTTGAGGCAAGCCGGTTCACGCGGACAAACGAAAAACTGCAGCCCGTGGAACGCGGCGCGCTGCTCGAACGCTCCGCAGGCACATGGAGCGCCGTGCAGCAGCTACAGGCAAAAGGCCTGGTGAGCATAGCCACGCGTGAAGTTGGACGTTTCAGCTACGACGATTCACGCCCAGCCGCCCCCCTGCCGCAGCTTAGCGACGCGCAGGCGGCGGCCCTTGCCGACGTGCGCTACAGCTTCCGCGACCATGGCGTAGTGCTGCTGCACGGCGTCACATCCAGCGGAAAGACCGAACTATACATACATCTCATCGACGAAATAATGCGCCTCGGGCGTCAGGCGCTGATGCTCGTGCCCGAAATAGCCCTGACGACGCAGCTCACACGGAGGCTGCAACAGGTGTTCAGCACACGCGTCGTAATTTACCATTCGAAATTCACCGACAACGAGCGGGTGGACATATGGCGCCACTTGCTCGACAGCACCGAACCGTGCGTGGTGATAGGCGCACGCTCGGCCGTGTTTCTGCCGTTCGCGTCGCTTGGACTGGTAATCGTGGATGAAGAACATGAACCGAGCTACAAACAATTCGACCCCGCACCACGCTACAACGGGCGAGACGCCGCCATAATGCTGGCCCACATGCACGGCGCGAAAACGCTGCTCGGAAGCGCGACGCCATCGGTGGAAACATACTGGAAAGCCGCACGCAGCGGCAAATACGGCCTCGTAAGCCTCACGCAACGCTATTCCGACGTCAGGCTGCCGGACATCGACATCGTGGACATGCGCCGCGAGCATGAGCGACGCAGCGTGGACGGCGCTCTGGCCCACACCACCATAGGAAGCGCGCGGCGCACACTGGAGTCAGGACGCCAGGTGATATTTTTTCACAACCGCAGAGGTTTTTCGCCACGCGCACGATGCAAGCTGTGCAGCTATGTGCCGCGCTGCGAGCACTGCGACGTGGCGCTGACCTACCACCGGCGCATCGACTCGCTGATGTGCCACTACTGCGGCTCCGTCTACCCCATGCCGCGCACCTGCCCACAGTGCGGCGAAGCGGCCATGGAAGTGGCCGGTTTCGGCACGGAACGCGTGGAAGACGGCATAGGTGCCGAATTCGACGGCTACCGCACTCTGCGCATGGATCTCGACACGACGCGCGCACGAGACAGCTACGACCGCATAATCGACGCATTCTCGCAACATAAGGCCGACATACTCGTGGGCACGCAGATGGTGACAAAAGGGCTTGATTTCGCCGATGTGGGCATGGTGGCCGTAGTGAACGCCGACAATGTGATATTCTACCCCGACTACCGCTCGGCCGAACGTGCATTCAACATGCTCGAACAGGTGGCGGGACGCGCGGGACGCCGCGGCGAACCCGGACGCGTGACGGTGCAGACGTATACACCGGACCATCCTGTGATAGGCTTTGTTCGCGCCCACGACTACACCGGATTTTTCGAGCACGAAATCGAAGAACGGAAGGCCTACGGCTATCCGCCTTTCACACGTATGATATACATAGTGCTGCGCCACCGCGACGAGCGTGTGCTCGACACACAGGCACAGACCTATGCCGGACGCCTGCGCGAACTTTTCGGCACACGCGTGTCCGGCCCGGAACCACCCGGCGTGGCGCGCGTGCAGAATTTCTACATCCGCCGCATAATGCTGCGTGTGGAGACTGAGGCTTCAATGCCGCGCGTAAAGGAAATACTGCGAGGAATGCACGCCGAGCTGAATGCAGCCGGAGCTTTGCGCGGAACCATTGTGCACTACGATGTGGACCCGGCATAGGAAGATATGCGCATAAAAGCATGCAAATATTGTAGGGTATCGCATTTTTCACTAATTTTGCAACTGCAAAAGCTTTATTTACAATTCACCTATGAACATTATCGTATTCGACCCTCATCCCACACGCGACAACCTGCTGCCGCTTACCTACACACGGCCGGTGGGCGACCTCCGCATCGGCGTCACAACCATCGCTGAAAAATGGCAGCAATTGATTCCCGGCGAGTATTCGTGGCAGACGGAGCCATATCTCAGTGAGCTATACCCGTGCCATGCCACTCCCGACTCGCTGTACGTGGCCGGCAACGTGGTGCCCGACGAAGCGCTGGCTCATGCCGTGGCTTCGCTGAGCGAGGGAGAAGGCCTTTACCACAACAATGTGCTGATAGCACGCCGGGGCAACGCCACCGAACGCCGCGACTATGCGGGAGAGCCGCTGGTTGTGGTGGAACGTCTGTATGACATCTTCCTGCACAACGGAGACGTGCTGCGCAGCGATTTCAAACTTCTGACAGCCGGACGTAAATCGGCGCCGCTCAGCGACAGCGTGCGCGTGATAGGCGACGCCTCAAACGTGTTCGTGGAAGAAGGCGCGAGCCTCGAATGCTGCGTGCTGAACACAACCACGGGTCCCATATACATCGGCCGGGACGCAACGGTGATGGAAGGATCGCTCATCCGCGGACCATTCGCCCTCTGCGAGCATGCCACCATAAACATGGGCACGAAAGTGTATCCCGACACTACCGTAGGCCCATGGTGCAAAGCCGGAGGCGAGCTGAACAACGCTGTGATGCACAGCTACAGCAACAAGGCGCACGACGGATTTTTAGGCAACGCTGTTGTGGGCTCATGGTGCAACCTGGGCGCTGGCTGCGTGGCATCCAACCTTAAAAACACCTACGACCTCATACGGCTATGGAACTATCCGTTGCGCCGATTCGAACGCACCAAACTGCAATTCTGCGGCCTTATCATGGGCGATCATTCCAAAGCCGGCATCAACACGATGTTCAATACGGCCACGGTGATAGGCGTAGGCTGCAACATCTTCGGCCCGGGACTGCCCCGTACCTTCATCCCCTCGTTCACCACGGGCAACGCTTCGGGATTCACCGACGTGCCTATGGAGCAGTTCTTCGACACAGCCATACGCATGATGGGCCGCCGCCATGTGGAACTCACCGAGGCCGACCGCCGCATGTATCTCGCCGTGCGCGATGCGGCCGACGGGCTGTAAGGACACAATTCCGAGGCAACGTCATCTTATATTATGCTCCCAGCGCACGCCGGTTTTTAATGTGTGCGCCGGGAGTCCTGCTATTACCGAGTTTTCGTCCTCGTATATGCCTGAAGACAGGCTGGTCAAATTACATCCTTTTTCTATTTCAATACGGCAATTACGCCCTATGAATTTAAATCGGCATTGTCCCCGTAGCCAAATTTCTAATTTTCAATACGTTACCATTCTTTAGAAATAAAAGATTCCAAATGATACACAACAGGCCACGGCGTTTTCCCGCAGCCTGTCAATATCAAGACAAATATGACAATTTCAGAATGCAGTGAGCATGCCTGCGGCAACTTCGTGGGCGGCTTCGCTGCCAAGGCTTTCAGCTACTATGGCGAGGGCAAACGGCAGAGCCGTAGCGGGACCTGCTGCGGTGACGAACTTGTCGAGAGCCACAACGGCAGCACCATGCTTCACTTTTCCGCCGCCAAGCTCGCAGGCGTCTTCAAAGCCGGGGTAGCATGTCACGTCCTTGCCGTCGACAAGACCGAGAGGGGCCAGAACCACCGCCGGTGCGGCACAAATGGCGGCGATGCCGCGGCGATGCGATTTGAGCAGTTCACAAAGGGGAGTGAATGCAGCGAGATTGCTGCTTCCGGGCAGACCGCCGGGACAAATCAGCCATTCCGCCGAAGAAAAGTCGGTGTCGGCAAAAAGAGCATCGACGTTCACTTCTATTCCGTGCGCGCCACGCACACTGGACAGCGGAGTGATGCTGACGGTTTTTATGTCCATTCCTGCACGGCGGAGAGTATCGACAACGGTAAGAGCCTCGATTTCCTCGAAACCTTCGGCAAGAAAGATGTAGGATGTACGCATAAAAGAAGGTGTTTAATATCGTTTCTGCACAAATATACAATAAAAAACCGACATTTGTTCAAAAACTTCGCGGGAGCGCAGCGTGACATGCACGCATGCGCCCCCGCGGGGTATTGAATCAAGCCGGACTTACACGAAGTAAGAGGCCATTGTGCTGAAAAAGCTTATGTCGAGCAACCATGTGTAGACGCAGCTTACGATACCGAGCAGAATTACTCCGCCTACGGTTATCCACAAGCCGACGCGTTCTCCGCAGGTGCTGCGGAATCCTGCGATGGCAGGTTCGTCGGGGCTTATGTACATGGCTTTTACCACAAGCAGATAGTAGTAGAGCGACACGATAGTGTTTATCAGCGCGATAAGCACAAGTACGTATATCGCAATGCTGCCCTGGTTGATGGCTCCGGTGAAGATGAAGAACTTCGAGAAGAAACCTGCGAAGGGCGGAATGCCTGCAAGCGAGAACATTGCCAGCATCATAGAAAAGGCCAGACGGGGATTCGTCTTGCTGAGGCCGCGGTAGTCAGCCATATCCACTTTACCTGTGGCATTTTCGATAGCACCAATGACTCCGAAGGCGGCAAGGTTGCTGAACACGTACACGAGGATGTAGTACATCATCGCAGCCATACCCATGGTGTTGAAGGCTATGATGCCGAGCATGATATAGCCTGCCTGCGACACGGACGAGAAAGCGAGGAAGCGCTTCATGTCGGTCTGGCGCATGGCAAAGAGGTTGCCCACGGTTATGGTAAGAATGATGAGGGCATACAGCATCCACTCCCATACGGAGCTATAAAGCGAGCCGAACACCTGTGCCAGAATCACCATGAAGGCGAAGGCGGCAGAGCCTTTGCTGATGACGGAGAGATACGAGGTGACAGGCGTGGGGGCACCCTGATACACGTCGGCTGTCCAGAGATGGAAAGGAACGAGCGAAAGCTTGAAGCCCATGCCTGCGATTACGAACGCGATGGCGAGGGTGAGCATAAGCGAATGCTGTCCGGCAGCGAGCGCTGCATAGAGCTTGTGGAAGTAGAGCGAGCCGCCGAGAGCGTAGACGAAACTGATACCCATCATGAACAAAGCCGAGGAAAATACGGCAGTGAGGATGTATTTCACGGCAGCCTCGTGGCTTTCGTAGCGGTCCTTGTTGAATGCCACCATGGCCGCAAGGGGCAGCGACGCGCATTCAAGACCGATCACGAACAACAGGAAGTGGCGTGCGGAAATCATAAGGTACATGCCGAAAAGCGTGACGAGCAGCAGCTCGTAAAACTCGCCGCGGCGAACGCGCATGTGCTCGGAGCCGGTCCACGACATGCTCTGTATGAGCACAATCACGGCACCTATGTTGAGAATGCTCTTGATGGCTGTGATTACAGGAGATGTGGCATACATGCCGGCGAAAGCTTCGCCGGCACATGCCGAGCCGAGGCAGTGCGAGCAGAAACCTGCTGCTGTGGCCAGCAGCAGAAGCACTGTGCTGACTACGGGCAGAGCCTTGCCGGCACGCTGCGGCATGAATGTGTCGTAAAGGAATACGAGCAGGAAAACGACCAGGAGGGCGAGTTCCTGTTTCATGACCAAAAACTGTGAATAGTCCATTGCTTGCTGTGTCTATGGATTAGTTCATGCCCAGCACCGCGAAAATGTCGGGGCTGAATGTGAATTTAATCAGATTACTGAAGAAGTTGGGGAAGCAGCCTATGGCAGCCACGCACACGATGAGGGTGACGGTGCTGAAACGCTCCCACCATGTGGCATCGGTGAGTTCCAGATGGTGTTTGTCCTGCACGGGGCCGAAAAGGAGCTTGCCGACGACACGCAGGATATAGACTGCGGTGATGACGATGGAGCAGCAGGCCACGATGGTGAACACGCGGTGGAACATGTCGGTGTGCTGGAACGAACCTACGAAAATAGTCATTTCAGCCACAAAGCCGCTGAGGCCGGGAAGACCGAGCGAGGCCATACCTGCGATGACGTAGCACACCGAGAGGTAAGGCATGATGCGCATAAGTCCGCCCATGGCACGGATGTCGCGTGTGTGCGTGCGTCCGTAAATCATGCCTATCAAGGCAAAGAACAATGCCGTCATAAGACCGTGGGAGAGCATCTGCATGATGGCGCCGGTCATTGCGGTGGTGTTGAGCATGAGTATGGCGAAAAGCACAAGGCCGCAGTGGCTCACGGAAGAATAGGCGTTGATGTACTTGAGGTCGGTCTGCACGCATGCGCTGAATGCTCCGTACACCACGGATATGCCGGTGAGGATAAGGAATATCCATGCCAGTTCGTTGGCTGCATGGGGCATCAGATAGATGGCCACGCGGAAACATCCGTAACCTCCGAGTTTCATGAGCACACCGGCGTGGAGCATAGACACCGCAGTGGGAGCCGAAGCGTGGCCGTCGGGAGACCATGTATGGAAGGGGAACATGGCACCGAGCACGCCGAAGCCGACGAACGTCATCGGGAAGAGGAAGCACTGCCAGCCGTGGCCGATGGAATTGTTGCGTACAATCTCCAGGATGTTCCACGTCAGGGGCTCGCCTGCGGGAGCCGAATGGTAATATATGCCGATGAGACCGAGCATGAGGAATGCCGAACCGCCCATGAGCATAAGCGTGAGCTTCATGGCCGAGTACTCTTTGCGTCCCGAACCCCACACGCCGATGAGCAGGTACATGGGTATGAGAGCCACCTCATAGAACATGAACATCGTGAACAGGTCGATGGAAATGAAGAAGCCGAACACACCAGTGCTCAGAAGAATGAGCCACAGGAAGAAGGCTTTAGGCTGGGGAATCGTCCAGGAAGCGAAAGAGCCGGCAAACACGATTATGGCCGAGAGCAGAATCATGGCCACGGATATGCCGTCGACGCCGACGGCGAGGTTGATATTCAACGGCGCGAACCAGCTCCAGCTGTCGGTGAAAAGCATGGGGGCTGTGTTGCCTGTGGCGCGTATGGCAAGATAGTCTACCAGCAGCTTGACGCTGAGCGCCACCAAAGCTGTGGAGCCTGCCACGGCGACTGCGCGTATCTGCTTGATGTCGCGGCAGAGGGCGAGCCCTGCAAGCATGAGCAGGGGAATCACCACAAACCAGATTAATATATTGCTAAACATTCTGTACTACTATATTTAGATGTGGGTGTGGATTCTTTTAGAGCAGGCATAGCGCTGTCACGCCTCCGAGCACGAGGGCTCCGAGCAGATACCACCATACATAGAGCTGCACCTGGCCGCTCTGCAGAGGCTTGATGGCCCTGGAAGCCTTGTTGGCGAGGGTTGCGAAAGCATCCATGGTGCCGTCGATAATCTGGCGGTCGAACCATGCTATGGGGCGGCAGATGCCGTTGAATATAATCTTATGCGTGATGAACATGTACAGTTCGTCCCAATAGAAACGATGGTGGGCCCATGTCCAAAGAGCCGGCAGAGCCGCGCGGAATTTGGCGGGGAGTTCGTTCTCCTTGCGGTACATGACCGTCGCGAGCGCTATTGCGGCAACTGCCACGAAAAGGCTGACGCCTGCCACAGACCAGTCGAAGTGGGCCATGAAGTCGTAAGGTTCGCCATTCCATGTCACGAGTTTGCCGAAGGGGATGAATCCGGCGACGACGGAAACGGCTGCGAGCACCACCAAAGGCAGCGTCATAGTCCAGGGCTGATCGTGGGGAGCATGATGGCCTTCATGCACTTTGTGTTCCTTCCACCAGAAGATAAGGTAGTAGAGACGGAACATGTAGAAAGCGGTAAGACCGGCCACGAGCGACATCCACACATACACCACAGTGCTGTTGCCGAGGCAGCTGCTGAGAATCTCGTCCTTGGAGAAGAATCCGGAGAACGGAATGATGCCGGCTATGGCCAGACAGCCGATGAGGAATGTCCAGTTGGTGATGGGCATATGCTTGCGCAAGCCGTGCATGGCAGTGTAGTCGTTGGACCCTACGGCATGGATAAGAGCGCCTGCGCCGAGGAAGAGCAGAGCCTTGAACATGGCGTGTGTGAACAGATGGAACATGGAAGCCATGTAGCCGAGGCCTTCATGCACTTCGGGACGCGCAACGCCGAGCGACACCATCATAAATGCAATCTGCGAGATGGTGGAGAAGGCGAGCACACGCTTGATGTCGATCTGTGCGCATGCCACCACTGCGGCATACAGAGCTGTAAGAGCGCCTACCCATGTGACAATTTCGAGCGCCGTAGTCTCCATGAGGTAGAGCGGGAAAAGGCGTGCCACGAGATAGACACCGGCCACAACCATTGTGGCTGCGTGGATGAGAGCCGACACGGGAGTGGGGCCTTCCATGGCGTCGGGAAGCCATATATGAAGCGGAAGCATGGCCGATTTGCCCATTCCGCCCATGAATATCAGCACGAGCGCCCATGTGAGTACCGAACCACCGAGGAACACAGGTGCGGCGCTGCTCCTGCTCAGGAAGATGTCGCGCACACTTTCAGCCGTGCCTTCGCTCACACGGAACACGTCGGCAATGCCGTCGACGGGAGCGGATGTGAGTTCGGTGAAGTTGAATGTGCCGGTGTAGAACGAAAGGATAAGGATGCCGATGAGGAATCCGAGGTCGGCAAAACGCGTCACGATGAAGGCTTTTTTGGAAGCCGACACTGCCGAGGGCTTGACGAAGTAGAAACCGATGAGCAGATAGGATGATGCTCCCACGAGTTCCCAGAAGATGTACATCTGGAAGATGTTGGTGGCAACGACAAGTCCGAGCATCGAGAAGCTGAACAGCGACAGGAATGCGTAGAAACGCTGGAATCCGCGTTCGAACACACCGTGGTGGTCGCGCATGTATCCCATGCTGTAGAGATGCACCATAAAGGAGATAGTGGTAATCACCACTAACATCATGGCCGAAATCGGGTCAAGCAGGAATCCGAGCTTGATGACGAGTTTGTCGGTGAATGCGAGCCATGTATGGTCGAAAACGAGCGACTGAAGGCGGTTGCCGGCGGCGTCGACAAATTCGGGACTGCCGCTGAAGAAATATGTAAATGCCGTGACATAGGCGAGCACGAGAGTGGTGCCCATGCCGAGGCAGCCGAGCGTGCCGGCCAGTTTGTGGCTCATCTTGTAGCCGGCAAGACCCAGCACAAGGAACATTCCGAGAGGAATGGCCAGAATGAGTATAGGTAGTGTTGCGTCCATCGGGCTTAAAATTTCAGTTTGTTAAGGTCGCGCACATCGATATTCTTGGCCGAACGGTAAAGATTGATGATGATGGCGATGGCCAGTGCCGTTTCGGCGGCCGCGATGGCGATGGCGAAAAGCGTGAAGAACATGCCTTCCATGGCATCGGGCCACAGATAACGGTTGAACACTGCGAAATTGATGTCGACGGCGTTGAGCATAAGCTCAAGCGAAATGAGAATGGCAATCATGTTGCGGCGGGTGATGAATCCGTACACGCCGCAGCAGAACATAATCATTGCCGGAATGAGGAGCATTATTGCTTTGATGTCCATAGTTCGGTAGAGATTAGCGTTTGCGGGCAATTACCACGCCACCGATTATACATGCGAGCAGCAGCACGCTGATGGCCTCGAAGGGGAGCAGATAGCCGCCGTCGGAGGTGCTCATCATGGCCTGACCCACCTGCTGCATGGTGGGCGTGTCGGCAGCGGGCATTGCACCATACAGGGCGCAGCGGCTGACGATTGCATAGCCCGAAACGGCAAGCATGGCGATGGACGCAATGAGGCCGAGGGCACGAGATTTTGAGGTAAGACGCTCCGAATTGTGGCCGGGACGGCTCGTGAGCAGAATACTGAACACGAACAGCACCACTATGCCACCCGCATACACCGCTATCTGCACCGCGCCGAGGAATTCATAGTCGAGCATGAAATAGACACACGCGGCGGCGAAAAGGGTGAAAAGCAGGTAGGTGGCCGCACGCAGAATCTTGCGTGTGGTCACGGCCAGTACGGAGAACAGCACCATCGCCAGGGCGACGATGATGTAGAGAATGATACTTCCTACTGATTCCATATGACTGATTGGTTTTTATTTTTCAGTGTTTGAGTCGCCTTCGGCGGCTTTGGCGGCAGCCTCGCGGGCGGCCTTGGCTTTTGCAGCGGCGGCTTTGGCGGCCTCTATCTTGGCCTGACGCGCAGCCTCGGCGGCGGCTATCTGCTCGGGCGTGGGAGCGGGCTCCTCTTTTTCGGGCAGGTAGTTGAGCTGCTTGATGAGTTTGTCGCGCGTGAACACCGCCTGCTCGAAATCGTTGCTGAATTCGAGCGCATTGGTAGGACATGTGGTGACACATAACTGGCAGAATGTGCAGCTGCCGAGATCGTAGACGTACCGGTCGAGTTTTTTCTTCTTGCCGGTGAGTGTGTCGACCATCTTCGACTCAATTTTGATAGTGCCGTTGGGGCAGTTGCGCTCGCAGGTGCCGCAGGCTATACACTTGTGGTTGCCCTCGGCATCGTAGATGAGCTTAAGCTCGGCGCGGAAACGCGGAGCCGCGGGGCTGTCAAGTCGGTTGTCGGGGTATTCCTCTGTGATTTTACGGGTGACGAGTTCCTTGCCTGTCACCTGCATTCCTTTGATGAGGCTGGCGATACCCGTCCCTAAGGATGAAAAGTAATCTTTTACGCTACCCATTGAGTATGCTGTTGTTTGGTTTCTATATTTACACTGTTATGATGTTGTCTGCCTCAGTCGCGGGCCTGTCCTCCTACTATATCGAGAAGTTCGGTGGTGATGCTTTGCTGACGCAGTTTATTGTATTCGAGCTGCAACTGTTCGAGAAGTTTGCGCGCATTGTCGCTTGCCGCCTGCATGGCCATCACCCGCGCGGCCTGCTCGGAGGCGCGGTTCTCGGCAAATGCGTCCTGCAGGGTTGCCAACAGGTGCATAGGGAGCATTGTGGCGAATATGCTTGCGGCATCCGGCTCGTAGATATAGGGACGCGATGACTGCGCGGCGTTTTCTCCGGCAAGCGCTTCGGAGTCCACAGGCAGCAGCTGCTCGGCCACAGGGCGCTGGCGCCCTGCGCTGTGGTAGCGCATGTAGGCGAGGTCCACGCGGTCTATCTCTCCATTCAGGAAACGCTGCATGAGCCGCTCAAGCATGTCTTTGACGGAATCGCCGTCGGTCTTGCTGTCCACACCTTCCGGCTGCAGAACCTCAATGCCGCCTTCAGCCCCGAGGCGTGCGGTGGCTTTGAGCATCTTGGAGCCTACGGCATAAATCTCCACCTGAAGACCTTCGCCGACGGATGCGCGCAGGCCGGCCACGTGCGACTGCACGAATTTAAAGAGGTTGGCGTTGTATGCCCCGCACAGCCCGTCGTCGCTGCCGAAAGCAACAACTGCCAGACGTCGCACCTCGCGCGCCTCGGTGAGATGCGACGTGAACTCGGCGTCGGAAGCCAGCAGATTGGCGATGATTCCACGGATGCTTTCGCGGAAAGGCACGAGACGGCGGAGCGCCATTTCGGCCTTGCGCATCTTTGCCGATGAAATCATCTTCATGGCGCCGGTTATTTTCTCCGTGGATGCCACGGAGCCGATGCGTCCTTTAAGTTCTCTGAGTGTTGCCATTTTAGCTGTGTTTCGGAACTGATGTGCTCTGCGGAATTAAAATTGTCCGGCCACTTGTGCGGCAGCTTCGTTGAGCGCGGCCGTCACTTCGTCGGTTAGGCGTCCGGCACGTATCTCGTCGAGAGCCGATGTGTACCGGGCATGCAGCAGCTGCAAGTACTGTTTCTCAAATTCGGCCACTTTCTCCAGCGGCACGTTTTCAAGCAGGCCGTTCACTCCGCTATATATCACGGCCACTTCGTCTTCTACGGCCATGGGATGATACTGGGGCTGGATGAGCAGGCGCTCGTTCTTGCGGCCTTTGTCGATGACGCGCGCTGTCACGGGGTCGATGTCGCCGCCGAATTTGGTGAACGATTCGAGCTCGCGGAACTGGGCCTGGTCGATTTTCAATGTGCCGGCCACCTTCTTCATAGACTTAATCTGCGCGTTGCCACCCACACGGCTGACGGATATGCCCACGTTGATTGCCGGACGTATGCCTCGGTTGAACAACGCTGTTTCAAGGAAAATCTGTCCGTCGGTGATGGAAATGACGTTGGTGGGGATGTAGGCCGATACGTCGCCGGCCTGTGTCTCGATGATGGGAAGGGCCGTGAGCGAGCCGCCGCCTTTTACAATGGGACGCAGAGCCTCGGGCAGGTCGTTCATGCGCGAAGCCACTTCCTGGTTGTCGATGATTTTTGCTGCACGCTCAAGGAGACGGGAGTGCAGATAGAAGATGTCGCCGGGGTATGCCTCGCGGCCGGAAGGACGCTTGAGGATGAGCGATATTTCGCGGTATGCCACAGCCTGCTTTGAAAGGTCGTCGTAGACGATGAGCGCGTCGCGGCCGGTGTCGCGAATGAATTCGCCGATGGCAACACCGGCAAATGGTGCGAAATAGCGCATCGTCGCGGAATCGGAAGCCGTGGCTGGCCACTACCGTGTAGTCGAGCGCACCGTTGCGGCGCAGAGTATCGACGATGGCGGCTACGCTGGAGGCTTTCTGTCCGATGGCCACATAGATGCAGTACACCGGCTTGCCGGCCTCGAAGTTCTGCCGCTGATTGATGATTGTGTCGATGGCGATGGCCGTCTTGCCTATCTGGCGGTCGCCGATGATGAGTTCGCGCTGTCCGCGGCCTATGGGCACCATTGCGTCGATGGCTTTAAGGCCTGTCTGCAACGGCTGCTTCACGGGCTGACGGTAGATTACGCCGGGGGCTTTTCGTTCCAGCGGCATGAGCAGGCGCTCGCCCTCGATGGGTCCCCGGCCGTCGATAGGCTCGCCCAGCACATTTATGACACGCCCGAAAAGGCCTTCGCCCACGGGGATGGAAGCGATTTCGCCGGTGCGCTTCACCTTCATGCCCTCGGTGACGGCGTTGACGTTGTTGAGCAGGATTACGCCGACATTGCTCTCTTCAAGGTTGAGAGCCACGCCTTTGGCGCCGTTTTCAAACTCTACGAGCTCGTTGGCGCACACTTTGTCAAGGCCGTAGACGTGGGCCACGCCGTCGCCCACTTCAAGCACGGTGCCGGTTTCTTCGAAGCTGACCTGGGCGTTTACGCTTTCGAGTTGTTGTTTGAGAACTTCCGATATCTCGCTTGGATTAATCATTGGTATGGTGTGCTGGGGTAGTTACTGTTTCTTTAAAAGGTTGAGGCGCATCTGCTCAAGGCTGTTGCGCACCGATGCGTCAAGGCGTTCGGAGGCAATGTCGATGGCGAATCCGCCGATGAGAGCCGGCTCCACACGCTCGGCATACTCCATAGAGGCGTCGCCGATATGCGACTGCACGAGCGCCTGCAGGCGCTTGCTTTCGGCTGCGGCAAGAGGTGCCGCCGATGTGACAGTGACGGGATAGATGCGTCGCTCTTTCCGGTAGCAGTCCACATAGGCGCGTGCAATATCGGCAGCCATGCCTGTGCGGTGGTTCTGCGCAAGCACACGCAGCCAGTCGGCAAATGTTTTGTCGTCCGCAGTGGCACCTGCCGCTGTGTCGAGGAGACGCCGCTTGTCGGCATCGCCCACGTAGGGGTTGGCGAGCGTGCGAGCCAGTGCCGGCTGCGAGTCGGCCGCAGCGAGCACGGCACGCATCAAGTCGTAGAGGCGTACGGCTTCGCCCCTTGCGGAGGCTACGTCGTAAAGCGCCTTGGCGTATCGGCGTGGAATCAGACCTTCGTTCATTGCTGTGGAGTTCAGTTTTTGCTTTCAATCTCAGTGAGGAGCTTGTCGACGAGCTGCTGCTGGGCTTTGTCGTCGGCAAGGCGCTGCTGCACCACTTTCTGCGCTATGTCGAGGGCGATGGCTCCCACACTGCCGCGCAGAGCTTCCTCTGCCTCTTTCTGCTGCTGCACGATGGAGGCTTTGGCGGCATCCATCACTTTTTGCGCTTCTGCCTGCGCAGCCGTACGGGCTTCGTCGATAATCTGCGACTTCAGTCTGTCGGCTTCACGGAGCATGTCGGCCTGGCGGCGCTGCGCGCTCTTGATGAGCTCGTCGGCGCTCTGCTGGGCATGGTCGAGCTGCTCCTTGGCATTCTGCGCATACTCCACGCCTTTATCGATAAGGTCTGCCCGGCTGTCGACACTTTTCAGGATGAGGGGCCAGGCGAACTTCCACAGGATGAGGAAGAGTACGCCGAAAGCGACGAACATCCAGAATATAAGGCCAAAGTCAGGCGTGAATAGTTCCATTCGTGGCGTTTGGGGAGTAAATGATTAAACGAAAAGGGCGAGAACGCAAACGATAACGCCGAACAGGGCAACACCTTCGACAAGGGCGGCAATCACAATCATGCTGCTTCGGATGTCGCCGGCGGCTTCGGGCTGGCGTGCGATGGCTTCCATAGCGGCTGCACCGATTTTACCGATACCGATACCGGCGGCGATGGCGGCGATACCTGCGCCGAGGGTGGCGCCGAGAGTTGCGAGAGCTTCAACTGCTAAAAGACCGAACATAATTTCTTGGTTTTAATGGGGTTGTTGGTATATTTTATTTACTTGTTTCTACTTTGTGGGCTGCCTCGTGGTGTGGTTCCTCATTGGCCAGCGAAATGAATATGGTGCTGAGCATGGTGAACACGTAGGCCTGTATGAAGCTCACGAGCACATCGATAAGCAACATGAACACGCTGAACAGCATGGACACGGCCGTGGCCACACCGCCTGCGACAGCGCTCACTGCCGCGAAGATGAATATTAGGAGTGTGAGCACGAGCACTATCATATGGCCACCCATCATATTGGCGAACAGACGCACCGTGAGGGCCGCGGGTTTTGTAAACATGCCGAACACCTCAATCACGGGCATGATGGGCAGCGGAAATTTCAGCCACAGAGGCACATCGGGCCAAAATATTTCCTTCCAATAGTGGCGGTTGCCGAAGATGTTTGTGACAAGGAATGTGAGCAACGCGAGCACGAGTGTCACCGCAATGTTGCCTGTCAGGTTCGCACCGCCGGGAAACACCACCATTAGGCCGAACAGGTTCATCCCGAAGATGAAGAAGAACACCGTGAGCAGATAAGGGGCGAAACGGCGGGCATTCTTTCCGAGAGTGCCTTTGATGACGGAGCCGTAGATGAAATCTATGAGCAGTTCCACGAATCCGAGACCGCGGCGCGGCGCGCGGTATCCGTTGCGGCGGTAGTAGCGGACGAGGGTCATAAGCACTGCCGTGACCGCTATCACGGTAATGAACAGCGCACACACGTTTTTGGTAACGGACAAGTCGAAAGGTCTTGATTCCGATCCGTCAGGCGCTATTTCCACTATTTTTCCACAATATTCACTATCCTTGCCGGCTATGCGGAAACTGGCATCGCCGTCGCGATAGGTCTGTCCGTCGGTCACACGCGCCGACGAGAACACATGCAGGCCGTCCTTTCCCCACACTATCACGGGCAGCGGTATGCGGTGATGGTGGTCGAAAGGAACCTCCCAGCCATAGCCGTCGCCAAGGTGCTCGAAAATGATTTCCTTAGGGTCGATGCGGCCCGCATCGTCGCCTTCGCCGTGGCCGGCCGCGGAGGTGCGCGGCACCGCTATGGCGATGATGGCTGTGAATATCAGAAACAGACGCTTCATAATGGTGATGCGGAATGGCTTAGTACACACAGACATTTATCACATTGTTGTCCACATCGGCCACACCTCCCGTGATTTCACGGGTGTGCTCGCTGCCGTCGGGCAGTTCGTAGCGCACTTTGCCTGCCGACAACATGGCCACAAGGGATGCGTGGTTGCGCAGCACGGTGAACGCGCCCATGCTTCCGGGGAGCGTGGCCGCCTTGACCTCGCCTTCGAAAAGCACTTCGGCCGCCGATATGATTTTCAGTATCATGAATGTTGTGCGTGTGGTTATCAGGATATTTGCTTTATTTTCACTTTACCTCGTCGAGCAGTTTGCGCCCTTTGGCTATCGCCTCGTCGATGGTGCCGACGTTGAGGAATGCCTGCTCGGGATATTCGTCCATCTCTCCGCTGAGAATCATCTTGAAGCCGCGGATGGTTTCGCTCAAAGGAACCATCACGCCAGGAAGACCGGTGAACTGCTCGGCGACATGGAAAGGCTGCGAAAGGAAACGCTGGGCACGGCGGGCGCGCGACACGACAAGTTTGTCTTCGTCGGAAAGCTCGTCTACGCCGAGAATCGCGATAATATCCTGAAGTTCGTTGTATTTCTGCAGGAGCTGCTTTACAGCCTGAGCGGTATTGTAATGGTCCTCGCCTATGATGTTGGGATCGAGAATGCGTGAGGTTGACTCCAGAGGGTCGACAGCGGGATAGATGCCGAGTTCGGCTATCTTACGGCTGAGCACCGTGGTGGCGTCGAGGAAGCTGAAAGTAGTGGCCGGCGCAGGGTCTGTAAGGTCGTCGGCAGGCACGTAGATGGCCTGAACGGAGGTGATGGAGCCGTTTTTAGTGGAGGTAATACGCTCCTGCAGGGCACCCATTTCCGAAGCGAGCGTGGGCTGGTATCCCACGGCTGAGGGCATTCGGCCGAGAAGCGCCGACACCTCAGAACCGGCCTGCGTGAAGCGGAAAATGTTGTCGATGAACAGCAGCACGTCCTTGCCTCCCGCGCCTTGGTCGCGGAACTGCTCGGCAACGGTGAGGCCGCTGAGCGCCACACGCAGACGCGCACCCGGGGGCTCGTTCATCTGTCCGAACACGAGGGTGGCCTGTGAGTCGCGAAGATGTTCCACATCCACGTCGTGCAGGTTCCACTCGCCTTTTTCCATTCCTTCCTCAAACTTCTTGCCGTAACGGATGACGCCGCTTTCTATCATTTCACGCAACAGGTCGTTGCCTTCTCGGGTACGTTCGCCCACGCCGGTGAACACGGAGAAGCCGTCGTGCCCTTTGGCGATGTTGTTGATCAGCTCCATGATGAGCACCGTCTTGCCCACGCCTGCACCGCCGAAAAGGCCGATTTTACCGCCTTTGCTGTAAGGCTCGAGCAGGTCAATCACCTTAATGCCGGTAGTCAGAATCTCGGTGCCTATGGTGAGGTCGTCGAATTCAGGCGCCGGCTGGTGGATGGAACGCAGGTCGGTTTCGGCGAGTGCCGGCAGGTTGTCGATAGCGTCGCCGAGCACGTTGAGCAGGCGTCCTTTAATCTGGTCGCCGGTGGGCACTGCTATAGGATGCCCCATGCTGACAGCAGGCATGCCGCGGCGTAGTCCGTCGGTGCTCTCCATCGCAAGGCAGCGCACGGTGTTCTCGCCTATGTGCTGCTCTACTTCGAGAGTGAGGAAAGTGCCGTCGGGACGGTCGATTTTGAGCGCCGTATAGATGGGTGGCAAGCCTGCTTCAAGGCCTTCGAACACCACATCGACAACAGGGCCGATGACTTGCGCGGTTTTACCGATTAGTTCGCTCATTGGAGTTTATATTGGAAGTGTTGAGTTTTGTTTTTGATTAGAAGTGCCAGCCGAACACGATGCAGCACGTCATGAGGGCGAGGTTGAACAGACCGATGGGCATGAGATATTTCCATTCCATAGCCAGCACCTGGTCGATACGCAGGCGCGGGAATGTCCATTTGAACCATATGATGATGCCGCTCAGCGCAATGGCTTTGCCGATGAACCATATTACGGACGGGATATAGTCCATGATGTGGTTGAAGGCATCCCAACCGGGGATGTGCAGAGGCATCCAGCCGCCGAAGAAAAGCAGAGACGCAACGCCTGCCACGATGAACAGGTTGAGGTATTCCGCGAGATAGAAGAAACCGAAGTGTATGCCGGAATACTCCGTGTGGTAGCCTGCGGTGAGCTCGCTTTCAGCTTCAGGAAGGTCGAACGGGCCGCGGTTTGTTTCGGCCGTGCCGGCTATCATATAGATGACGAAAGCTATGATGGCAGGGATGTGGCCTTTGAAGATAAACCACCCGTCGGCCTGCGCCGACACTATGTCGCCGACGCTCATGGAGCCTGCAAGGCAAACCATTGTAATCACGCTGAGGCCGATGGAGAGTTCGTAGCTCACCATCTGCGCGCCGGAACGCATGGCGCCGATGAGGGTGAACTTGTTGTTGGACGACCATCCGGCAAGCAGGATTCCGAGCACGCCTATGCTCGACACGGCTATCAGGAAGAATATGCCGATGTTGAAATCAATGACTTGCAAGCCATTGCCCCAAGGCAGTACGGCGAAGGCAAGCATCGACGACAAAATCACGAGATACGGAGCGAGGGCGAAAAGAAACTTATCGGTGTGCTGCAACGAGATGAGCTCTTTGATAAGGATCTTGAACATATCGGCGAAGCTCTGAAGCAGACCCCACGGGCCCACGCGGTTCGGGCCGAGGCGGCACTGGATGGCAGCACAGAATTTGCGCTCATAGTATATGTAGAACAGAGCCAGAAGCGAATATGCGAGCAACAGGCCCACGCCTATCAGCACACACTCTACCGTGACTGTGAGCCATGAGGGCATCAGTCCGGCGAGGAAGGAGTGTATCGCTTCGGTTATTACCGACAAATCGTACATAATGCGTTGTGTCTTATTGTTGTCTTAATTGGTTTATTATCGATGTGGTTTATCGGTCCATGTCGGGGACGATGTAGTCCATGGAACCGCCGATGGTGATAAGGTCGGCAATTTTTTCGCCGCGTGTCAGGTGGTCGACGACACCGGCCGATGGCATCGACGGTGTGGCGAACTTGAGACGGGCCGGCTTTGTGCCGCCATCGCTCTCGAGATGCATGCCGAATACGCCGCGGCAGCCTTCCACAAGCTGGAACCACTGGCCGGCAGGCAGCTTGAACACCTTGGGAACTTTCACGAGGAACTCGCCGTCGGGGATATTGTCGACGAGCTGTTCGAGGATGCGGGCGCTCTGCTCTATTTCCTCGAGGCGCACTTTAAAACGGGCCATGGAGTCGCCCTCGGTGTGGAGAACTTCGTCGAACTGAAGCTCGGAATAAATGCTGTACGGACGCCATTTCCGGACGTCGCACGCCCAGCCGGAGGCACGCCCGTTGGGGCCGGTGACGCCGAAGCTTATGGCGTCTTCGCGACTCAGCACGCCAACACCTTCCATGCGGTTGCGGGCAATTACATTGCCGACGAATATCTTGTTGTATTCCTTGATATTGGCAGGGAGCACTTTGAGCAGTTCCTTCACGTCGTGCTGGAAGTTGCTGTCAAGATCCTGCATCACACCGCCGATACAGTCATAGTTGAACGTCATGCGCGCTCCGCAGGTACGCTCCATTATGTCGAGTATCTGCTCGCGCACCCGCAAGGTGTAGAAAAGCATCGAGGTGGCACCGAGGTCCATGCAGAATGTACCCATGAACAGGCAGTGCGAAGCGATGCGCGAAAGTTCGTCCATCATCACACGAATCACCTGTGCGCGGCGCGATATTTCTATGCCTGCCGCACGCTCGTAAAGCAGACACAGGCCATGGTGGTAGTTATGGGCCGAGAAGTAGTCCATGCGGTCGAGATAGTGAAGCGTCTGCGGATAGCCCTGCTGCTCACACAATTTTTCGATACCGCGGTGGATATAACCCATGTAAACATCAATTTTCTTGATGATTTCGCCGTCGACAGCGGTGCGGAAACGCAACACACCGTGGGTGGCAGGATGCTGCGGGCCGATGTTCACCACGAAATCGTCGGGGCGGAACACTTCGACCTGCGTCTTTGTCACCTTGCCGTCGGCATCTTCCACCCAGCTGTCGGTGAAGTCGCTCTGGCGCTCGTTGTCGGTGGGTACGGGGTTGGCGCCGGGGCTGCAGTCGTAATCCTTACGCAGTGGATAGCCATCCCAGTCGATGCTGAGAAAGAGACGGCGCATGTCGGGGTTGCCGATGAATATTATACCGAAGAAGTCGTAGACTTCGCGTTCATACAATCCGGCATTGGCCCACAGGTCGCTGACAGAATGAAGCATGGGACGTGTGCGGTCGCCTGTGGCATTGACGGTGACGGCTACGTTTGTGTTGTGCGACGTCGACATCAGGTAATAGACGCATCCCATGACATCGGTGTGGTCGAAGCCTGCGATAGTCACCAGATAGTCCATTGCCAGGTCGGCGTTGTCGCGCAGAGCCTTGGCCAGCTCATGCCAGTGGGCGTCGTCGACACTTATCATCGGCGCGCCGTCCACCTCGGCAACGATGGCCGCGGGGCATATTTTGGCAATTATATCTTGAAGAGTTGCCATATTATATTTAATGTGTATACTGACGTGGGGTTAATATCTCAGGCTTATTTTCCGTGACATTCTACGGATTCGGCATTAAACTGGGCGGCGTCGTCGACACCCTCCACCGGATGCTCGCGCAGAAATTCCTGCTGCTTCTGCTGACGGTTGACACCACCGAAGAAGCGCTCCACCTTTACTTTGCGGGAAAGCTGCATTATGCTGTAAATCATGGCCTCGGGACGCGGAGGGCAGCCCGGGAGATACACGTCGACAGGAATAATCTGGTCTACGCCTTTCACTACGTGGTAGCTGTTGCGGAACGGGCCGCCGCTCACAGCGCATGCACCTGCGGCAATGACATATTTTGGTTCGGCCATCTGGTCGTACAGGCGGCGCAGCACGGGTGCCATGCGGTGTACGATAGTGCCTGCCACCATTATGAAGTCGGCCTGACGGGGCGACGAACGCGCCACTTCCCAACCGAAACGTGCCATGTCGTAGCGCGCGGCGCCAAGGCTAACAAATTCGATACCGCAGCAACTTGTGGCAAAAGTAAGCGGCCACAACGAGTTGGAACGCCCCCAGTTGATAAGTTTGTCAAGCGAGCCCACCACCACATTGGTGCCGTTTTCCTGAAGCTCCTTTACGAGCGACTCTATGTATTCGTTGTCCTTAAATGCCTCATACGGCATTCCCTGTGCTGTTACTTCCATTCCAAAGCTCCTTTCCGCCAGGCATAGACAAGGCCCAGCACTAACACTCCGAAGAACACTGCGATGCTCACGAGGCCATCGACTCCCATCTCACGCACGCGAACCGCCCACGGAAAGAGGAACACGGTTTCGACGTCGAACATAAGGAAAAGGATGGCAAACAGGTAATAACCCACCTTGAACTGCGCCATGCTTTCGCCGCGCGTGGGGATGCCACACTCATAGGCCTCGCCTTTCTGCGCGTTGAACGACTTGGGCGAAATCAGGCCGGCAAGCCACAAGGCGAGCGCCACAAGACCTATGCCCGTAAGGGCGGCCGTTATGGCTAAAAGGCCGTTGTTGGAGATTCCGAAAATGTCTAATGCGATCATATCGTAGTTTAAAATTATTTTCTCTCTGCAATGCAACAAAACGTCAGGGCTGCAACCACAACGACTACAGACCTATAAATCAGCGACATGCACGCACGTCGCATGGTTTTCAGAACGCAAATGCATATTTTCTCTGTGCAAATTTAGCAAATAATCGTCAAAAAACGGCCTTTCCACCCCTTTTTTACTACAAAACACGAAAGATACACCAAAAACACCACAAAAAAACGGTTGCCGCGATTTTTTCGCGGCAACCGTTGCCTGCATGTCGGGGTGACAGGATTCGAACCTGCGACCACCTGGTCCCAAACCAGGTGCGCTACCGGACTGCGCTACGCCCCGATTCCGACACTGCAAAATTACAATATTTTTTTTATATCGACAAAAAAAGCTACCTTTGTTGTGTATTTCTCCGCAAATAAGCGTTAGAATATCATAACCATATATTTTAATCGTATGAAGAAAACTGCTATTTTATGCCTTGGCGCCGCTATTCTGCTCTCAAGCCTGGCCGTCGGCTGCTCGGGCGGCTCCGAAGCAGGAGGGAGCATCGAATTCAAGACAATAAAAAGCGGCACCACCTACCGCCTGCTCAACTCCGCCCGGGAGTTCGGCGCCGACGGAGACATAACATACGCCGACTCCGTGTGCCTGCTCATGCCTGTGCGCGTTGCCGGAGCCGACATCGCCCCGCTGCGCGACAGCATCATGAGCCTCGCGTTCGACTCCGTAGGCTCCGACATCAACACCATAATGGAGAAATACATCGAGCGCACGGCGTCGCAACTCGGCTACCCCCTCGAGCGCCTTGACTCCATGCCTTCCGGCACGACTCCCGACGGGTTCACCTCAGTGGATGGCTCGGTAGTGAACCTTACTCCGGAACTGCTCGTGTACTGCGTGAGCAACTACCAATACCAGCCGCACGCCGCCCACGGGATGAGTACCGATTTCTACATCAACTACGACATTGCCGGCAGCCGCGTGCTTTCGGCACGCGACATTTTCCGCCCCGAAACCACCGACAGCCTCGTAGCCACCATTCAGACCCAGGCGGATGCCCTCGAGCAGGTGATAGGCCCCACCACCATCACCGCACTGCCGGCAAACGACAACTTCATGCTCGCTCCCGGAGGGGAAATCGTGTTCGTATACCAGCCCTATGAGGTGGCAAGCTACGCCCAAGGCAAGATAAGGGTGTCGTTCTACCCCTACGAGCTTGTGGACTATATGACACCTTTCGCCGTGAACTATTTCAAGCTCTCCGACATCGGTCGATGAGCCGCGTTGACATTTTTTAACACCGGCGGCTGTAATTTTCAATTGCGGCCGCCGACTTATATACAAAGTACACCGACAATACATCAATCGAAACAATCAATATTCACAAAGCAATGAAAAGAATCTTCAGAAGCTGCATGGCTCTGTTCGCCTGCATCGCCGCGCCTGCCTTTGCATACGCACAGATGCCCGAAATGCCACAGCTGCCCGTCGACACGGCTGTAATAACAGGCCGACTCGACAACGGCCTGACTTACTACATCCGCCACAACGAAACACCGAAAGGGCAGGCCGATTTCTATATAGCACAGAAAGTTGGCTCAGTGCTCGAAGACGACAACCAGCGGGGCCTTGCCCACTTCCTCGAGCACATGTGCTTCAACGGCACAAAGAGTTTTCCCGGCAACACCCTCGTGGACTGGCTTGAAAGCGTTGGCGTGAAGTTCGGCTACAACCTCAACGCTTACACATCGGTGGACGAAACCGTCTACAACATATCCAGCGTGCCTACAGCCCGCGAAAGCGTGCAGGACAGCTGTCTGCTCATACTCCACGACTGGGCCAACGCACTGCTCCTCGACACCGAGGAAATAAATAAAGAGCGAGGTGTCATACATGAAGAATGGCGCCGCAGCAATGTAGGCCAGATGCGCATCCTTGAGCAGCTGCTGCCCACAATCTACCCCGACAACCGCTACGGCCACCGCCTGCCCATAGGCACAATGGAAGTGGTGGACAATTTCGACCCGCAGGTGCTCCGCGACTACTACCACAAATGGTACCGTCCCGACCTTCAGGGCATAATCGTGGTGGGCGACATCGACCCCGCGCGCATCGAGGCAAAAATAAAAGAAATGTTCTCCGACATCAAAATGCCCGAGAACGCCGCCGAGCGCACATATTTCGATGTTCCGGACAATGATGGCACCATCTATGCCATCGGCAAGGACAAGGAGCAGCCCACAGGCATATTCATGATGTTCTTCAAAGGCGACAAACTGCCCCGCGAGATGAGAAACACTCCCATGTACTATCAGACAAAGTACATAACGGACCTCATCACCGCCATGCTCAACAGCCGCCTCGACGAAACATCCAACAAGCCCGACGCAGCCTTCGCGGCAGCAGGAAGCTACTACGACGACTTCTTCATCGCGAAAACAAAAGACGCATTCGGGCTACAGATAGTGGCCAAGAACAACGACATCCTTCCGGCCATCGAACAGGTGTACCGCGAACTGTTGCGCGCGCAGCGCGGCGGCTTCACCATCGGCGAATATGAGCGTGCCAAGGCAGAATACCTCTCGGCCCTCGAAAAGAAGCACAACAACCGCAACAACACCGAAAGCGAGACATACTCCAAGGAAATCGTGCGCCACTTCATCGACGGCACACCCATGCCCGGAATCGACACCGACTTCCAGGTATACAGCCAGCTCGCCAATATGGTGCCCGTCGACCTCATCAACCAGCTCCTGCCCCAGATGCTGACAGCCGACAACCGTGTGTTCGTGGGACTTCTTCCTGACAACGACACATTCATCGTACCCACAGAGGAACAGGTGGCTGCCGTAATCGCAAAAGTAGACGCCGAAGAAATCGAGCCATACCGCGACGAAATGAAGAGCGAGCCCCTCATCCCGCAGCTCCCCGCCCCCGGCACCATCACCGCCACCACCACTTTGAAACAATGGGACGCCACAGAGTTCACCCTCAGCAACGGCGTCAAAGTGATAGTAAAGCCCACCGATTTCAAAGAAAACGAAATCATATTCGGCGCAATCGCCAAAGGCGGTATCGCAGGCATCGACCCCGCGCAGGCTTCGAATGTTAAATTCATGCCTTACGCCATCGGCAACTACGGTCTCGGCACATACAACAACAGTGACATCAAGAAATATCTGCAAGGCCGCCAGGTGAAAATCTCCCATGAAATCCAGGACTACTTCCGCTTCCTCGACGGCACAAGCACGATAAAAGACCTGCCTGTGCTCATGGAGCTCATATACATGACTTTCACCGGCTTCAACATCACCGAAGACGACTTTGCCGCCGCGCAGAGCAGCATCGCCGGCATTCTCGGCAATCAGGAAGCCCAGCCCGAATACATCTTCAGCAAGCGAGCATCAGAAGCCCTCTACGCATCGCCCCTGAAACAGGTAATCGGCACCGCCGACATACAGGCGGCCGACCGCGGAGCCATCCTCGACATGATACACGGCTTCACAGCGAACGCAGCCGACTACACTTTCGTGTTCACCGGCAACATCGACCTCGACACATTCAAGCCCCTGCTGGAGCAGTACATCGCCACCCTGCCGGCCGACGCGTCCAAATCAGCCGGCACACCTACGCTGAACGCCGATATGGAGCCCGCCAAAGGCAGTGGCACCGTGACATCGACCACGGCCATGCAGACTCCGCAGTCGTGGATTTTCGTGGCGCTCACCGGACATGAGGATTTCACGCCTAAAAACCGCGTGATGCTCAACATGGCTTCGCAGATACTCAGCAACCGCCTCCTCAAGAAGGTGCGCGAGGAAATGGGTGCCACCTACAGCATCGGAGCATACGGAGTGGTAGAACGTATCGGCGGCAACAATGCCATGATTCAATCGCCATTCCCCGTCAAGCCCGAACTGAAAGACGAAGTACTGGCTGTTGTCAACGACAAATTTCGCGAAATGGGAGAGAAGGTGACCGACGAGGAACTCAGCCCCATCAAAGAATTCATGATCAAAAACGTATCCGAATCACGCGAGAAGAATGAATCATGGAACAACGCAATCGTGGGCAGCCTCATCAACGGAGTCGACACCTTCAACGGCGCGGATGAAGTTATAAGCGCCATCACCACAGCCGATATTGAAGCATTCATGCGCGACATGCTCGGACAGGGCAACTACCGCGTAATCATCCTCGACCCCGCAGAATAACCCCGGGGCTTATTGAGGGTGTTGCAGAACTCCCTTTGTTAAAGCTTCTGAGAATTGAATATTTTGATCCAAAATACGATTTTTCAGTTTTGATGCGAATTTTCAATTCCCAGAGACTTAAAACTTGGCAAATATGACAAAAAACATAGAAAAATCGGTCTGTCAGGCCGATTTTTCTATGTTTTTGTGCAATTTTAAGATGTTAAGGGCCATGAAAACAAATCCGAGATCCATTGTGACCTTGGCTTTCCCGAAGTGGCGGAAGCGAGTGTATCCGTGATTGTGCTTGAGCTGTCCGAAGACGGGTTCAGGCTCCAGCGACCTACGCTTCAGTTTCTCCTGATTATCCGGAAGATCAAGTCTTGCCTTTGCTTTCCGTTCTTCACGGATATTACCTAATTTGCGATGTATCTCACCACGTTTGCTCTTTGTCAGAATGCACTTGTCTCTGAACGGGCATCTGTTGCAGTGGTCGCATGTCATTACAGTGCTGTCGCTGCGAAAACCACTGCGTGTATACGCTTCTTCGGTACGTATCACTCTCATCATATGTCCGGACGGGCAGATAAGCGTGCTCTCGTCTGCAGATAGCCTGAACGCAAACCTGTCATATTGACCTGGCTTTACCGGGCGTCTGGTGGACTCAGCATCATAGTTCGGATATTTGACCACGGCCTCAATCTGTCTTTGCTCCAGCCCCACATATACTTCTTCGCATCCGTATCCGGCATCTTCGACAACGGCCGAGGGCCTGACACCGTTTTCCTCTACACAGGTGTCGACAAAGTCCATGGCTATAGACTTGTCTTCTGCCGAGTCATAAGCGCCATAATTGGTGACATACTGGTTCTGTGTCGCAATCTGTACGTTGTAGTTTGGCGTCGCCATCCCTTCGTATCCGTCTTCCTTGGCGTGCATGATGCCGCAGTCGGGATCTGTCGGGGCCACACCGCACCTACCGGCACATTGCTCCAATGTATTGTCGTGCGCTTCTTTACGGTCACAGGCATTGCGGATGGCGGTGATTTTGCCACGAACTTTCTTTAGTCCCTCTTCCCGAGCTCTCTGTTCAATGCTGTCAGCAATCCGCCGTGCCTCTTCTTTTGAGTAAGTCACGTGTCCGACATTATTATCATCCGTACTGTCGCCGTTTCCCACCTGCTCAAGCAGGGCTTTCACTCCCTCCTGTATGTCGGCCTCGGCCGATGCTCCGAACTTCTCGGCATTGCTACGCCACTTTATTCGGCGGCGCGCAGCCCGTGACCGTATTGTCGTACCGTCGATATAGAGGTCTTCGGTAAGTTCTATCTCGCCGCGTTCCGAGAGTATCATGACAAGACGGGCGAAAATGACCTTGATATGGGGCATGCAGCGGGTCTTGAACCTGCTGATTGTCGTATGGTCGGGGAACTGATAGGACGAGAGCCATATGAGATGAGAGTCGCGTGTCATCGCTGCCTCAAGACCTCTCGTCGAAAAAATATTGTTCATGTACCCGAAAAGCACCACCTTAAGCAGCATTGCCGGATGATATGGCGGCTGACCGTCGGAGGCTTTGGAATAGCTGTCGTGAATCTCTTTCAGATCCATAAGGTCGACTATATCCGAAATAAGCCTTGCCGGTGCGTCTTGCGGAATAAAATCGCCCAGATTAGGTGGGAAAAGCAACGTATCGTTGGATATATAAGACTTATACATTAACTTTGTACTACAATTATTTGATCACCATAAAGTTACTCAATTTTATGGATATAAAAAAGCCTCAGCTTGTGAAAGTTGAGGCTTTTGCTTAATTTTTTGTGGGGAGTTCTGCAACACCCGCGCACAGTTAAACGCTCACGGAGACTACTCGTCGCCGCCCTTTTCAGTATACTCTTTAAGGAGCTTGTCCTGAACGTCGCCGGGGACAAGTTCGTATGACGCGAACTTCATGGTGAAACTCGAGCGTCCGCCGGTTATGGAACTGAGAGCCGTGGAGTAACTTGCCATTTCTTTCAGAGGCACCTTTGCAGATATTACCTCAAAACCATTTTCGCTGGTCATGCCCATGATGATGGCACGGCGTCCCTGAAGGTCGCTCATGACGTCGCCCATCACATCGCCCGGCACCATTACCTCCACATCATATACAGGTTCGAGCACCTTCGGACCTGCATTGCGGAAAGCTTCGCTGAAAGCATTGCGTCCTGCAAGACGGAAAGAGATTTCGTTGCTGTCCACCGGATGCATTTTGCCGTCGTATATAATAACGCGGACATCGCGGGCATACGAACCGGTAAGCGGCCCTTGCTCCATACGGTCCATCAGACCTTTGACTATTGCCGGGATAAAACGTGCGTCAATAGCGCCGCCCACTATGCAGTTGCACACCACGAGTTTTCCACCCCATGCGAGAGGAATCTCCTGTGTATCGCGCACATTCATCTTGAATTCCTGGTTGCCGAACTTATAAGTGTCAGGCGCCGGCATTCCTTCGTAATAAGGCTCTACGATGAGATGCACTTCACCGAACTGACCCGCTCCACCACTCTGCTTTTTATGACGATAGTCGGCACGGGCTGCTTTCGTTATAGTTTCACGATAAGGGATTTTCGGTTCTTCAAACACAATGGGCAGTTTGTCGTTGTTCTCGACACGCCATTTAAGAGTGCGCAAGTGAAATTCTCCCTGTCCCGAAAGAATGGTCTGTTTGAGTTCCTTCGACTGCTCAACCTGCCATGTCGGGTCTTCTTCGTGCATGCGTGTAAGGATAGAATTGAGTTTTTCCGCATCGCTTTCAGTGACAGGACGCACAGCACGCTGATATTTAGGCGCCGGATACTTGATGAAGTCAAATTCATAGTCGCATCCCTTCTCGTCGAGGGTATTGCCGGTGCGGGCATCCTTCAATTTCACGGCAGCGCCTATATCGCCTGCTTCAAGAGCGTCGACCGCGGTTTTAATCTGGCCGCACACACAGAATATCTGTGCAAAGCGCTCTTTGCTGCCACGGGTCACATTATCAAGGTCGGCGCCGGCACGCAAGGTACCGCTCATCACCTTAAAGTAGCTCACTTCTCCGATATGCGGCTCAACGGTAGTCTTGAACATGAACACACTGAGAGAGCCGTCGGCCTTAGGCTCTACAGCGTCGCCGGCCGTGTTCACCGGAGCAGGCATATCTTCAACGAACGGAACCACATTGCCAAGGAATTCCATCATGCGGCGCACACCCATGTCCTTGGCGGCACTAACGCAGAACACCGGGTATATGGAACGGTCAATAAGTCCCTTGCGGATGCCCATTCTCATTTCGTCCTCGGTAAGGTGTTCTGTCTCGAAGAATTTTTCCATAAGGCTTTCGTCGTTTTCGGCGGCAGCCTCCACAAGAGCCTTGTGCAGTTCCATTGCACGTTCCATTTCTTCGGCCGGAATATCCTCAATGACAGGAACTCCGCCGTCAGGCCCCCACGAATATTTTTTCATAAGCAGCACGTCGACCATAGCATTGAAGCCGGGACCGCACTGGAGGGGATATTGGATAGGTACGACCTTTGAGCCGAATATCTCTTTCATCTGCTCGATTACATTATCATAATCGGCTTTTTCGCCGTCAAGCTGATTAATGGCGAATATTATAGGTTTTTTTATAGAGGATGCGGTGCGGAATATATTCTGCGTGCCCACTTCCACTCCATATTGCCCGTTAATCACTATCACGCCTGTGTCAGTGACATTGAGCGCTGTGATGGCGTTGCCCACAAAATCGTCGGCACCCGGACAATCTATCACATTCAATTTTTTATTAAGGAATTCGGCATAGAACACCGTTGAGAACACTGAATAACCATATTCCTTCTCAACAGGGAAATAGTCGCACACGGTGTTGCCGGCTTCAATGGTGCCGCGGCGTTTTATCACACCACACTCGTAGAGCATCGACTCGGCGAGTGTGGTTTTGCCCGAGCCCTTGCTTCCAAGCAGGGCTATGTTTTTGATTTCGTTAGTTTTATAGATTTTCATAGTTTAGGTTTTGGTATCTGAAGCCAGATAGATTTGTTATTCCGCTTGCAATTTATTAATTATTCCGTAAAATACGCAACAAAATTCCTATGTTACGCAACACATTTTTTCGTTTTCATGGCTTCAATACGCTATGTCGCAAAAAAGTCGTAACTTTGGCATACTATTTGTATTAGACACTTATATGGAATTAAAAGACGAACAGAACAATATAATAGTAAACGTGCAGGCACTCACCGACGACACATGGGGCATTGACGCCCATGTCAATCTCGACGGCCTGCCCATACTCCCCACCCGTGATTCGGTCATTTTCCCGATGAGCACCGTGCCGCTGTCGCTCGGCCGTGAGAATGCCCTTGTCACCGCACGCGACGCCGCCGACAACGGCGTCGCCATCGGCATTGTATGCCAGAAAGAGGCTTCCGAAGAAAAGCCGACACTGACCAAACTACACAAATACGGCGTACTGGCGCAGGTTGTAAAAGTAATCGACCTGCCGGACGGTTCCCACACTGCCATAGTGCGCACCACCGAACGTTTCAGAATAATGGGCAAATGCACCGACACAGACGCTCCCCTGCCCCGAGCCGCCGTGCATGCACGTGTCGAAGTCCGTCCTGAAAAAATAGGAGCCGGCGACGAATATTTCGCTGCCGTAATAGGAATGCTGATAGAAGCATCCAAAAAATTCGCCCACTCCACGCTCGAACCGGCAGAACCATTCGTGCAGAACATGGACACGCTCACAAGCAATCCCGTGATGCTGCTCAACTTCCTGTGCACGAACCTGCCGTTCTCTGCCAATGAAAAAGTGTCTTTGATTTCGTCCGGCTCTCTGTGCTCACGCGCAGAGCAGGCGCTCGCACTTGTGAACGGACATCTTGAAAAAGTACATCTTCTTAAGGAAATCAGCGAGCGCACCAAGTCGTCGCTCAGCGACAGCCAGCGTCAGACATTCCTGCAGACACAAATGGAAAGCATCCGCCAGGAATTGTACGGCGATTCCGCCGACGACGGAGACTCTCTGATGAGCAAAGCCGAAGAAGCCAGGCTTCCTGAGAAAGTAATGGAAATCGTAGTCAAAGAAATCGAGAAACTGCGTCGGTTCAACCCGCAAAGCCCCGACTACGCACTCCAATACTCATACATCGACACCGTGATAGCCTTGCCGTGGAGCAAGAGCCGCCCGATGCCGGAAAAGGCAAGCAAAAAAGCATTCCGCAAAGCTGCCGATACTTTGGAAAAAGACCATTACGGACTCGAGAAGGTGAAGGAACGCATTCTTGAGCAAATGGCCATGATAATGCAGAATCCTGAAGGGCGTCAGCCTATAATATGCCTTGTCGGCCCTCCCGGCGTAGGCAAAACGAGCCTCGGACGCAGCATAGCCGATGCATTAGGCAAAGATTACCGACGGGTCGCACTCGGCGGACTTCATGATGAAGCGGAAATACGCGGACACCGCCGCACCTACATCGGAGCCATGCCGGGGCGAATAATCGACGCCGTAAAACGCGCCGGCAGCAACAACCCTGTGCTACTGCTTGACGAAATCGACAAAATCGGCCATGACTTCAAAGGCGACCCTTCCTCGGCATTGCTGGAAGTGCTCGACCCAGAACAGAACTGCCGTTTCCACGACAACTACATCGACATTGATTTCGACCTCTCAAACGTCCTGTTCATAGCCACAGCCAACACGCTCTCCACTGTGCCGGCCCCGCTTCTTGACCGCATGGAAATAATAGAACTGAGCGGATACCTGCCGGAAGAAAAGCATCAGATAGCCGAACGGCATCTCTTGAAACGCATCCTCGAGCGCGCCGACCTGCCTGAAGGTTCGATAAAAATCAGCGACAAGGCAATGAAGGCCATAATCGAGAACTATACCTCCGAAAGCGGAGTGCGTCAGCTCGAAAAAAGCCTGGAGAAAGTGGTGCGCAAAGCAGTGCTTGCCAAAATGAGCGACAAGGAATTTCCGGAAACAGTGGAGCCTGAAAACCTGCACGACATCCTCGGACTTCCGGTACACCGTCCCGGACACTATGAAGGCAATGACTTCGCCGGCGTAGTGACGGGTCTGGCATGGACATCGGTAGGCGGAGAAATACTGCTTGCGGAATCATCGCTTTCAGCAGGAAAAGGAGAGAAAGTGTCAGTGACCGGCAACCTCGGCGATGTCATGAAAGAATCGGCAACAATTGCCCTGCAATGGGTGAAAGCCCACGCACTCCAACTCGGCATTCGTCCGGAACTGTTCGAGAAATACCGGCTTCACATACATTTTCCTGAAGGAGCCATCCCCAAAGACGGACCTTCGGCCGGCATCACCATAGCCACCTCCATCGTGTCCTGTTTCAAGCAGAAACGTGTGGCCGAACGCGTGGCTATGACCGGAGAGATAACACTGCGCGGCAGAGTCCTTCCCGTGGGCGGCATAAAAGAGAAAATACTCGCAGCAAAACGCGCCGGCATTACCGACATAATACTTTCAAGCGAGAACAGGAGAGACATCGAAGATATAGCCGAAAAATACCGTAAAGGTCTTACGTTCCACTATGTCGATACGGTAGCTGAAGTAATAAAGCTCGCCGTCACCGACGAGCCCGCCATTGATGCTTTCGAGCTATAAAGCCAATCAGAATTCTTTCAGATGCTCATAAACGGCATGCAGCGGAAGCCCCATTACGTTGTAAAAACAACCTTCTATGCCAGTAATGCCCATGCCTCCTATCCATTCCTGTATGCCATAAGCCCCGGCTTTGTCAAGCGGACGATAAATTGACACATAGGCCTCGATTTCCCCATCGGAAATCGGGGCCATGTTCACTTCCGTACGTTCCGAGAAACTTACGCGCCTATCACGTGCGGAAAGCGTAACCCCGGTCACTACCACATGCGTGCGTCCCTGAAGACGCTTCAGCATGCAGCAGGCCTCCGATTCATCGACCGGCTTACCAAGAATCTCCCCGTCCAGAATCACGACCGTATCAGCTGTCAGCAGAACATCACCATCCTTTATGTCTTCCCGATAGGCATCCGCTTTGACTTGCGACAGCCACTCGGGCACTCTCTCGGCTTCAATATCCGCAGGATAATTTTCATCCACATCCTTTACTGCCGCTACGGACACGTCCGGCACAAGCATCCGCATAAGTTCACGGCGGCGAGGCGAACTGCTGGCAAGGACAATGCGGAAATCAAAAATACGTGGTGGAGTAATCATATCTGTGTCAGTTTCCGAATGCGTTGGCAGATGTCGGCCATTTGCCTTGTGCAAGCATGGTTTCCTTTATCAGTTCCCTGGCCACACCATACCCCCCGTCGCAATGGCTTATATGCACCGCCACAGCCTTTACATCGGCATCGGCATCATGCGGGGCCACCGACAGACCCACGTGCTTCATGCATGAAATGTCAGGCACGTCGTCGCCGGCGAAAGCCACTTCATCGGCGTTAAGACCACGCTGCTTCATCCACTCTTTCAGCACTTCAAGTTTGTCGCCCACACACAGAAACACATCGTCGACACCGATAAGACGCATCCGGCGTGCAATCGCCTCAGTATCCGCCCCTGTTATCACAGCCACTTTAAACCCTTTGCGAACAGCCTGTTTCAGCGCAAAGCCGTCCTTGACGTTAACCATACGTGCAGGACGCCCGTCCTCGCTCATAGGAACTACCGAAGGCGACAGCACTCCGTCAACATCAAACACAAAAGCGCGTATTTTTGTTATGTTATAATTGATTTTGCTCATTTACTATGATATTGTGTCGTTGCATTATGGCCCGTGAAAGCATGTTGTATATTTCGGCCTGCACGGGAGGGAGTATTGACGCATGCGTGGCGATAGTGTGCATGTCGCCGCGTCGCGCGGGGCCCGTCTGCGCAGAATCCGCTCCCGATGTGAAAGCTTTGTCCATAGTTTCCTGTACAAGCGGCCGCAGCACATCAAGATTATAGCCTCCGCGGGCAAGGACATCGGCAGCACATCCGAGAAGATAGTTTGGAAAGTTGCAGGCCAGAACTCCGGCTACATGAAGCAGCGGACGGGTAGAGCTGTCGGCATGGTGCACCGAACAGGAAACCATTGAAGCCAAAGAGTCGACACTCTCAAGGACTTCCGCCTCTGAAGCTTCGGTGAAAAAAGGAACTTTTGCCACATCAAGCGCCCTGCCTTTCGAGAATGTCTGCAAAGGATACAATACCCCTACCCGTTCCGATGCGGCTTTAAGCACTTCCATCGGCACACTTCCGGACGTGTGCAGCACGATACCGTCCATATGCGGCAAACGCTCTGCCACACCGGCTACAGCCGAGTCGCCCACACATATAATACAAAAATCGGCCGAAGTATCGACTTCCGAAAGTTCTGTTATCGCAATTGCCCCTACAGAGCCGGCAAGGCTTTCGGCATTCGCAGCCGTACGTGAACACACCTGAACTATTTTCGCTCCGGCATCTTTAAAAGCGCGCGCCAGATGGCAGGCGACGTTTCCGGAACCTATAAATACTATTCCTGGGGCTTCCACTGCTCTATATGCACTTTCTCCCAAAGCAGTTTTTCGGGATCGACAGGCCGTCGTTCCTCATCCTTATGTCCTACTGTTATTATGCACTCCACGGTAAGATTCTCTGGAATGGAAAGTGTGTCACGCACAATGTCCTCAGCCGGAGTGCCGTCTGCTGCAAAACGGTTGCGAACCTGAATCCAGCACGAACCGAGCCCCAGTTCTTCCGCCTGAAGCTGCATGAACACGGCTGCAATAGAGGCATCTTCCACAAAACAGTCGCTCAAGGAAGAATCGGCAGCGACAACTACGGCAAACGCCGCGGTCGACACAGGCTTAGTTCCAAAATCCTTGCAGGCAGCAAGCCTGTCGAGAGTATCTTTGTTTTCTACTACCACAAACTGCCACGGGCGTTTGCTTTTTGAACTTGGGGCAAGGAGCGCCGCCTGCAGAATCAGACGAACGTGGTCCGCTTCTACCGGCGTGTCGGAATAGCGCCGTATGCTATGGCGCTTAAGAAATAACTGGTGGAGTTTATCCATAATCGTGAGTCATGCCTATCTTCGGCACACCCATGAGTCGGGGAAACGGCGGTCTGCGCCGGAAGCGCTTGCGGCTGCTTGCACAGCCGCTATGGTAGCACCTTCGGCAGCATAGACGCGAAAGCGCCCGTCCTTAACAAGGATGCCCAAAGATGTATCTTTGCTATTTTCCATAAACTGCCTGGCCTCTTTTTCGCTCGCAAGCGAAGCAACCACAAGGCAATAACGCCCGGATGCAGCGGCCGGCGTTTTTACACGCGCAGCATTACGCAACGCAGAATAAGCGGCCGTATCAACTCTGGTCGCGGCATCATCATGGCGCTCCAATACCAAAACGACAGGAGCTTTGGCCTCGCCCGGAGATTCTATTAAAGCAGGAGCACTTTTACGGAGGGAAATGCTTTCAACTCCGAGAGACGCATACTGCGCGTTATCCACCTTTATAGGAGTGGTGAGAGCGACACCCACAGCAAACAGCATCGTAACAGCGGCAGCCATTTTTGTAATTTTCGAAAGAATGCGGCGCGGGCGCACATGCATACGTTTCACGGCAACGGCGCAATCCGTATTCTCCGCTTTGGCGAACGCCTCCAGATTCACCTCCGGCAACCACATGGTAGAGGGGGAATGCTTATGCAAAGTGCCGGCGATAAAGCGCATAGAGCCGTCGGCATTCCGAAGCAATGTGCCTACGCGGCCGAGAACCATACGCGAATCATTATCAAGACGTAAACGCATTTCTGCGACTTCCGCTTCAAGGATTCGCGCAGCAGCCTCATAGCTCAAACCTTCCGCCCGGGCGATGCTTGCCGCCAACATTCCGTCGTTATGGCAAAGCGAAGGGTTGAACGTGAACGCACGCACGGGACTGAGCATACGCTCTCCCGATTCGTCGAACCTTGCAGACATGCGATGTGCAAGCACTGCGCCAACACCGGGCACAATCACACAATCGTGCTGCATAAGCAGAAATTCTATATGTCGTATTACGCGATTCACCTTACAAAGTTACGACGTTTTTTTTATACTTCAAAACATATTTTATGGATAAAACACGCATTCGCAAGCTAAGTTTTCCGCTATGCACTGTAGCACAGCACATAGCGGAAAACTTAAGTGGTATTAAAAATTTATGTGGTGTTTTTCTAAATATGTTTTACGCCTTTTGAACCTTTCGCACCTTTCAGACCGCCGCCCAAAGAGAATATATTCTGGTCATAGCTCACTGTTTTATGGCTCTGGTCACGTTTGCGCTTAAGAGCCAGACTCACAAGGCGTTCCATCAGTTTGGCAAAGCTAAGGCCTGTAGCCTCCCACAGATAGAACGAAAGCGAACCGGGGATAGTATTAATCTCATTTACATATATATTGCCGTTGCTCCGGTCCACAATCATATCGACACGGCTGACGCCATGGCAGGACAGCACCCGGAATGTTTCACCGGCAAGGAAACGTATGCGCTCGGTAGTGTCCGCCGGCAAATCGGCCGGTATCCGTTTCTGAGCGGCCTGCATGCCCGCTGAACCTTTCGTACCGCCCATGTACTTGTCCGTATAGCTGAGAATCTCGCCGCTTTTTATGGGTTCTTCAAGAACGGATGTCTCGTAGCTGTCGCAATCGCCAAGCACCGAGCAGTTGATTTCCTGAAGGTCGTCCACCATATGTTCCACGACTATTCGCGATGAATAGCGTTGAGCGTCCGCTACACGTTCGAGCAGCTGCTCGCGGTCTTTTGCCCGGCCAATGCCAACACTCGAGCCCAAATTGGCCGGTTTCACTATCACAGGATAGCCGAGCCGACTTTCTACAGCAGAAATCATTTCGTCGCGGCGGGCGTCCCATTGACGGTCGGTAAACCACACATAAGGCACCACCGGCACGTCATTTGCCTGCAGTATCATTTTCATCGTGATTTTATCCATGCCATTGGCCGAAGCAAGGGTGTTGCAACCGGCATATGGCAGACCTATGGTTTCCAATACGCCTTCAAAGATGCCATCCTCACCATTGGAACCATGCAGGACAGGTATTGCGGCATCAAAAGTGGCAACCACGTCATTTCCGAAAAATCTATGCCGACTGCGGTATAGGTTGAAATCGCCATATGACGGACGCATATACACCTGTGTGCATTTTTCAAGCAGAGCGTTAATGTCGCGGAAGTTGGCCACATCGCGCAACGCAGCGCCGGTGAACCACCGTCCGTCTTTAGTAATGTATACTGGTACAACGCTGAAGCGGTTCTCGTCAATTGCGGCCATGGCCTGATTGGCTGATATTACTGAAATTTCGTGCTCGGTGCTTCGTCCGCCGAAAAACACGCCTATGACGGTTTTCATTTCTATGCTCTTATTTAAATGTATCGGGTAAATCGTTTTCGTAAAGAACTGTGTCGCCGGGAGCGGCCACTTTAGAAAGCAGCGCCTGCGCATCGGCGAAACTGTCGACATAATGCACATCAAGCGCAGGTGTTTTCACATCGTCAATGCCTTCCGATATGGCATCACGGTTGTAGCGCCCTACTATTATGGCACAATCGGCATTGCGCGCCACATTGCGACCGAACTCCGCGTTAAGCTCGTGCTGGCGCTCTCCAAGTTCAATCATACCGGGGGTCACTACTATGCGCTTGCCTCCGGTCATGCCGCCCAGCACCTCCATGGCCATGCGCGAGCCTACCGGATTACTGTTATAGGCATCATCCACTATGGTAAGTCCGCCAGGGGTGCGCTTTATGCTAAGACGGTGTTCCACGGGCTGAATCTGTGAAACAGCATACCGGATTCTATCATCGGGCACACCCATTGAATGCGCTACAGCTACAGCCGCGAGCAAATCGGAAATATTCGCTTCTCCCAAAAGACGGGTATGCAATTTCAGACTATAACCATCCGGGCCCTCGACTTCAAATGAGGTGCCGTCCGCTCCATACACAATGTTGCCGGCTTTCCATGAGGCATTCGCTGCGGAATTGCATGTGTAGCGTTCGCAGTGCACATTTCCGACAGAACGCGACGCAATGTATTCAAAATCGTCATTGACAAAGGCCACGCCATCCGGCGGCAAGGCGTCAACAAGTTCAAATTTGGTGGCCTGCACAGCCTCAATGCTGCCAAAAGATTCAAGATGCTGAGGACCGACCGCAGTCACAATGCCTATATGTGGATGCACGATGTCGCATATCTCGCGTATGTCGCCCGACTGCTTCGCTCCCATTTCAACAATGAACACCTCATTATACGGCTTTAGCATCTCCCGTATGGTGCGCACAACCCCAAGGGTGGTATTATAACTTCCGGGGGTCATGAGTGTGTCAAAATGCTCGGAAAGGATACGATGCAGAAAATGTTTGGTACTGGTTTTGCCATAACTGCCGGTGACACCTATTATTTTCAAATCAGGCATAGAGCGCAGGCGATCAGCCGCATCATTGATATATCGGCGGTTGATACTGCGCTCTACGGGGCGAAGCAACATATTGGCGGCAAGCAACAGGATGTGCGACCCGCAATAGCAAGCCGTGCAGACAGAGGCTGCCACATAAAAATTCGACTCCGCTCCAAAACCGCCTAAAAGCGCCAAGGCAGCACACAAAAGCAGGACAGACAGCCCCGCTGTCACGCCATATATTCGTTTAGCCCGTGCCGTCCATACAAGAGGTTTTTTATATTTTGCAACACCAAGACGAATCGCTGTAGCCATACCGAAAGTTCCCATCAAAACCATTCCTGCCACACCTCCGGCAAAGCGGCTTAAGGAAAACAGCAGCACGGCAAGACCGACAATGCGCCATACCGAGGTAGTGTCGCCGGATTCTCTAAGCCAATTGCGATAGCGGTTGTTGAAATATGAATTCTGCTGCAACATCATAAGGTCGCGGCGTAATTCGTAAACCAGCCCTGCAGCTGCGGCGGCCATACCTACGTAATAAATAATTTCTATCATCTGTCTCAGGAATTGAGGAAACTACGGAGCACAGCCGAAAACTGCACGGGATTATCCAAAAAACTATAATGGCCGCAACCGGGGAAGCTTACCAATCCGGAACCGGGAATCAGCTTCTCCATGCGCTTTGCGTCAGCCATGGGAGTAGCGGTATCGTCCTCACCCCACACAAGCAGCGTGGGAGCTTTAATCTGCGGCATCATGTGACACAGGTCCTCGTTCACGACACGGCTCAATATGGAGCGCATACGCGGCGATGCAGAAGCATAGTCGGCGGACGCTTTCCGCTTACGCCATCTCTCAATAGCAGCCTCGGCTTTATCTTTAGGCATCACGATATGGCACAACGCCTTCATTGCCTTGAAGCCGTACACTCGCATATAATATCGTATGCTGCGACGCGGCTTTACTCCTGCCGCATCAATAAGTATAAGTTTGTCGACCGGAATATGCGAGGCCATGACTATTCCGACCCTGCCGCCGAAAGAGTGTCCGGCAAGTACCGGATGAGAGATGCCCATTTCAGATGCGAACTTCTCCATAAAAGATGCGTAGCGCTCCACACCCCATACATCGTCAGGTTCCGCAGATTTGCCAAAACCCGGAAAATCGATGTTGTACACTGTGTGTGTTTCTGCGGCCACTCTCTCGACAGACGCAACCGTGTCCATCGAACATCCCCATCCGTGCATAAGGATGAAAGGCCTGCCTTCTCCGGTTTTACGGTAGCACATGCGGATTCCGTCTATTTCTACAAAACTTTCCATCTTTTCGTGTTGCAAAGTTACTTAATGGTAGTCAATATGCCAAATAATCGCATATCAGAAATGCAGCATAAGCTCAAGACAAAGCCTATTGGAATCAGATGTGGAATATACATGTGATTTGTCATGGAAATACTGTTCGTAGTTCAGACGGAGATGCGCTTGCACGGGACCGCGCAGATATGCCAGAGTAGTGCCGGCTGTGAGTCTCATACGCGATGTCTGAGTGACAAGGAGCTCTCCGGCATCGTCCCGCTCTCCATCGCAGTTGTCGCTCGTGCCGTCGAAACGCATATCAAGTGATACGCGGTCGGCGTACGGACATTTTATTGGGAAAAAGCGGCGGGCCATTATATTAAAAGCTTTAGTGGAGACAGCCGCATCAGAGCTGTATATTTTATACAAAAACTCGCCTTCCGCCTCCCATAAGCCGTATTTCCATGTAAGCGACGCGTTCCACAGGTTCACCCGTGTATTGCCTGTTTCCTTAGACTGGAATCCTATTTCGGGAGTCCACGAACCGAATGTGGCAGCTCCTATTACCGCATAAGTATAGCTGTCGCTCCATCCTGTTTGCGACGACGTGGATGCAGAATTGAAGATCCCTCCTTCCACAAAAGCAGGCGCGTTCAGCAATGCAAATGAATAACGTGCTTTCAGGCCTACCCGGCGCGACGACCACATGTCGCGATTGGACAACGAGCGGTTAGCGAACCAATAAGTGTGCACAGAGCGTGAAGCGTCTACAGAAAGCGGCACACGCATTTGACCTGCCATAATCCTGACATGCTTTGACGGACTAAAAATAGCGTATGCATCCAACATTCTGAACGAACCACGATCGCAAAAATCGGCCTGGAAATAATATCCAAGAAAATCTGCAATGTTTCCTTTAAGATTTACACGGGCGTTGCGCACCTGAAAACGACCGTCGCCATCGGCAGTGGATATTTCATAACGTGCACGGAGTGTGGCATGCACTTCCGGCATATACTTCTTTAAGGACGCCGTGCTGTCTGCTGCAGCCGCACAATTTGCGCATATAAAAAACGAGAGCAGAAAAAACAGAATTCTGTATCGGAATGTTTGCATAATCATTATTAACAAGTCTATGGCCAACAGAACCACGCTGTAAAGTTACTCATTCGGCCTGAAATAGAGAAATGCTGAACGTTTTTTATGATTTACATACGCCCTGCTTAAGCACGGTTTTACCACGGGTGTTGTTACAGAATTGCTACAATCGTAAAATATTTTTAAAAGTGTCAACGAATCAAAACTTAATGCATAATTTTGGGTTATTATTTCAAACTGCCTATGGTAGCGAGGCGTCTATTGTCGCCGCATAAAAAAATCATTTTTTCCAATAAAGAGTTAAGAACAAGATGATAACTCAGCAGGTAATTGACGCATTATACAAAAAATATAACAAGGCTCCGAAAAGCATCGATTATCTCGACATGCCTCTGTTGTTTGATGCTACATCGCCTCATCATGACGTGAGTGTAGACATAGACGACAACATGCGGGCCGAGCTGGTGATAGGCAGCATTGACGAAAAATCGCCGTTCCACCGCCTGCCAATGCACCGCATACACGCCATAGTCCCTTTTGAAGAATGGGTAGCGATAGTGATGCATTCATCTATAATATTTCTGAACAAAAAAGACAACCGTGTTTCGGTCAATCTAAAGCCTGTTGGCGACAGTTTTATAGATAGGCTGCGACAAAAACTCTCTAACTGACACAAACAACACCCCGTTCCGCACCAACCAATCACCGGCTCACGTTTTAATTATATGGACTTAAAAGAAATAAAAACTCCAGCCGACATCAAAGGCCTTGACGAAGGAATGCTTCGAGAATTTGAAAACGACCACTCACTCGTCATTACGTTAGAGGATGGTTGCCTTGCAGGCGGCTTCGGAGAAAAAGTGGCGGCGTTCTACGGCACGTCGGCCATGCGTGTAGCATGCTACGGACTACCGAAAGAATTCCGTAACCGATATGCGATTGCCGACCTTCTGAGCGAATGCAGGCTTTCACCACAACAAATCGCGAAAGACACAGAAGCAATGCTGAAAACATTGGCTAAATAGGACTATTTATTATTCTAAACCTCAACAACAAACCGAGTCATGCTGCAAATACACTAAATTTGCAGCATGACTTTTTTATATAAACCAATTCTTATAGCCGGAGCATGCCTCACGATGTGTGCATGCGAAAACTTCGAATCACACCCCTACTCTGTCCGCTTGACGGCACCTGTCGGCATTCATGAGCGCAACATCCCTCAAATTCAAGCAAAAGCAGATGCCGACGGGAGCTTTAGTTTCGCATTCTTAACCGATACGCAAGGCTCTTATGACGACATGCGCGACGCCCTCGACCGAATATGCTCCCGAGGCGACATAGACTTCATAGTACACGGAGGTGACCAGACCGACTTCGGCCTGCCAAAAGAGTTCTTATGGTGCAGAGATTTGTTCGAGTGCACCGGCATACCTTATATAATGGTCTTAGGCAACCACGACTGCGTAGGCAACGGCGACGACACGTTCCGCTATATTTACGGAGAACCCAATTTCAGTTTCAACATCGGGCACACCCATTTTATATGTCTCAATACAGTAGCTCTCGAATATGATTATTCGCGGCCTGTTCCGGATCTGGGATTTATAGAATCGGACGCCGCACTTGTGGCGGAACTTAACGCCAACAAGCCTGACAGCATAACGCACACAATTGTAGCCATGCACTCACGCCCCTACGATGAACAGTTCAACAACAACGTGGCAAAGCCGTTCGGCTATTATTTACAGAATTTTCCTGGAATGATGCAGAATGACGACGAGACAGACGGAATAAAAAACAAAGCATTCTGTATAAACGGCCATAACCACAGCCTCGCCATCACCGATATATTCGAAAACGGAATTTTATATTACCAGGCGCCTAATATTGCAAAGAGAATGTTCATGGTATTCACAGTCACAAAAGACGGTTATACTTATGATGCAATTGAGTTTTAGGCATGCGCTCCGCGTTATCGTAGGGCTGATACTATGCCTGAATGGATTTCTTACATCTGAAGCTGTAGAGACTCCGACTGCGGACAGTACTTCGGCTGAATATAATGAGCGCTACATCCAGCATTTAAAAAAGCGTGAGCAGCGCTGGATGAAACTCATCCCGAACCTGAGTTCCATACAATATGCCGGAAGCACCGGCTCTGTGGCTCTTGGCATAGGATGGGACTACGGGTGCGGCAACCGATGGGAGACGCATGTGATGCTGGGTGTGATTCCAAAACAGCATTATTGGCACACCTATTGGAGCCTGACACTTAAAGAAGTGTATATACCATGGACACTACCCGTTAAAAGACATTTTGCCGTAAAACCGCTTTATGCCACACTATTTGTCAATTCAATCCTGCACAGCGACTTTTGGACATCGGAGCCGGACCGATACCCTGACGGTTACTATGGATTTTCAAGCCGCATACGTTTCCATTTAGGCATAGGCCAACGGTTCTCACTACTGATACCTGCCGAAAAGCGACGGCTCGGCCGTGAACTTTCTCTTTATTACGAAATCTCCACCTGCGATTTATACGTTCGGCAAAAATTCCTCAACAAGTCAGTTCCTTTTTCTGATATGCTGTCGATAGGCATCGGCCTAATCTACAATATCTAAAACGACAGCATCAAGAATAAGAGGCAAATCCCCGATATTCACACCCGCCGAACTAAGCGCCGAAAAGTCGGCCCTAATCGCCTGTTCTACCCCGGATATATCCAATCCATCGGCATTCATGGTGCGGCGGTATAGCACTACAGCATCACCGATACGGCCTTCAGCCCAGGCAAAATGTCCGGCATTCAGAAAATCCTGTGCGGTGGGAGCATCGTGAAGCACGCTCCTGTAGCGTTCGCGGGCCGTGTCCATATCGCCGGACATGAAAGCGCACCATGCCAAAGCCCTGTCAAGCTTGCGTCCAGCTCCACCACGTTCTTCCACCTCGCGCAGTTGTACGGACGCAGCCACGTAATCGCCGGATTCAATAAGAGCATATGCCAGATTTATGGCAGTAGACAATGAATCAGGCTGCATGCGGCAAAGCCGCCGAAGCACATCGACAGCCTGAACAGAACGGCCGCAACGTCGCAAAGTGGCTGCAAGACGCTTTAAAGTCCATGCAGATGTGCCGTCCATAAGATCGGCATAACCATAATTATCCGCAGCCTCGGCATCCATCCCCAGCTGTTCGCAGCAATAACCGCGCTTTTGATATATTTCCGGCGTCGGTTCCTCGACCGACGCTATCGTGTCAAGACACTTGCGCAAGTCTTCCCAGGCCTGTATTTTGAACAGCAGTTCGGCTATAGGCTTCAATATATCAGGCGTTTTTAACGCACCATCAAGCTCCTCTATGCCGTAAATGAAAAATTTATGTGCAAACGGGTCGAAAAACTCGTTCCTGCGCGAATACAACTTGAAAAAACGATATAAATTCTGAACGTAGGAGCGTGCATTGCCGCCATTGTCCGATCCTGCATTCATAAAAGCTCCGGCATGCTCCATGGCCACACGCTGGCTTTCAAGCTGGCGGCCTATCATTTCACGTTTGTCGGCCGGAGCTGCCGACAGCGAAAACAGTATCGAAAACTTATCGTTGTCGCAAGGCATCGGCATACGTGTGAGCATATCCACGAACGAATGCATATCGCCTGAAAGAGCGTCGGAAACTTCCTGCTGAGACTCGTCGAAAGGTGTGAACCATGCATCGATATTGCTGAAAAATGGATAATTTTTCAGGTGAGAGAAAGCCCCCATAAAAACATCTGCGCCTTCTGCCGTCATTTCTGAAAATTCGCGCATGCGGTCGTACATTCCGTTTTCACGCAGACGTTCCTCCCATTCGGGATTGATGTCAAGCTCCATATTCTCATCCGAACCGATGGAACGAATGTCGATAATATCGCGGCCGAGTTTCATTATGTCCGGCATCATCTCCTCACGTATCTGCCGCGATACGCGTTCGGTGTCGCGCGCACGCAGCAGCTCAAGGTATATGGCCCGAATGCGTTTTCGCCACAAAGGATGCTCCGCCGCGGCGGCCAAACGCTCGCCTACACTGCGAGGATGGCTGCGTTTGCGGTAACGAAACATCGCCAGCAACAGCCACGCCACGGCGGCTTCAGCCTCACGTTCGTCGGACACGCAATCGAGTATATCGGCAAGAAGGCATATTCGACGGACATCGTAAAATTCCATAAGCCCCAGACCCAATGCGGCAACCATCCGCATCCTCATGCCATGCGCCACAGTGGAGTCCGGCCCAAATATCCGTCCTATGCATTCTGAGGCAGATTTTTCCATAGGAAATGTAGTCCACACCCTATTGAAAAGTTCATGGGCAAGGCCGTCTGCATGCCTACGCAAAGTTTCTGCACGGTCGTCTATTCCGAATGTCGCCGACAATTCACCGATTGCAGCAAGATATTCATCTATAGTATCGGTGATGCCACGCCCGGAATTCATGGCATATGTACGCACATTATTATAATACAACGTAGGCGTTGCCTCCGAAAGCATGGCACGCACACAGCAATCCACAATCATGCGTAAATCCGCACGCAGGTCGTCGTAATTCTGGCGACGCGACGGGTCTGCTGCACCATCAGTAAAATACCGCAACATGTAGCGATAATGCTCAGTTGCATCGTCAAGCTTGCATCGGACACCGTAAGACACAATGTCCGACGGCAATTCGCGTACCATTCTTATCGCCTCGCACAGGCGGCCGCCGTCAATGGCACCCACTGCAGAGGTCTTGAAGTCGTTGATTTCTTTGCGGGTCATATATATGATAATGCAAAGAATGTGCCAAAGTTCACATGTCAACGATGGCCGCTCCAATCATTGATACACCGCCACTGGGCAACATCCATAACGCTTGTCGGGACGACTACCAAACGCCCAGATTCCGTCTGATACAACACCCTGTCTTTTTCATGTTCTACAAGCTTCACCTGTCGCCATTCTATGCGTTCACTTGCCGGCGTAGGATAGCCTTCCCGCTCGGCATACACGATACGGAATCCGTCTTCATCGAATTCCACCGCATGCGGGCACGAAGCTCTCACGGAATCCGGTTCCAGCGCATTGCCGAGCCAAACGAATGTCAAGGCCACCTGCCATATCACAAGCATCAGAACAAAAGCCACCACGAACATGCGTATATCAAAAACTCCGGCCATCAAAGCCGCAGCAACCGGCAACACCAAAAACAGCCATCGCCTCCCAAGCCATCGGCGCGCAAGAAGCGCAGCCGTGGCCGAGGGGGCGATGCTGAATATACTTGTCCGTATCAACGCATCAGCGTTTTTCGGGCAGAGCAATCTGAGGCTTTATGCCGTCGCGCTCGAGCAATGCCTCGATACCCGGCTCCTGTCCGCGGAAACGGCGGTATAGCTCTGCGGGATTTTCTGTGCCGCCCTTCATCAGGATATTCGTGCGGAAAGAATCCGCCGTCGCTTTGTCAAAAATGCCGTTTTTCTTAAAAAGCGAGAATGCATCAGCATCAAGCACCTCCGCCCATTTGTAGCTGTAGTAACCGGCAGCATATCCTCCGGCAAAAATATGACTGAACTGGGGCGAAATAGACGTGCCTTCAACCGGCGCGAAAATCTCGACCTGTTTTACTGCGCGCTGCTCAAAATCGGCCACATCACCGACAGGAGCATCGATAGTGTGCCATGCCATGTCAAGATAGCCGAACATAAGCTGACGCATACATGCATATGCGGCTCCGAACTGGGCGCTTGAGACAAGGCCGTCGACAAGTTCCTGCGGAATCGATTCACCGGTTTTATAATGGCGGGCAAAGCCGTCGAGGAATTCACGTTCCGTCAGATAATTTTCATTGAACTGCGAAGGAAGCTCCACAAAGTCACGATAAACGCTTGTGCCGCTGAGAGACGCATAGTTCACATCCGTGAGCAAGCCGTGCAGCGCATGGCCGAATTCGTGCAGGAATGTTTCCACCTCGTATGGAGTAAGCAGCGAAGGCGTATCGCCGGTAGGCTTAGTGAAGTTCATCACAATGGACACGTGCGGACGCTGATCCACGCCGGATTCCGTGACGCATTGGTCGCGGAATCCTGTCATCCATGCACCGGGGCGCTTGCTTGCACGCGGGAAGAAATCGGTGTACAGAACCCCGATAAATTTACCATCGGCATCGGCCACATCATAAGCCTTGACATCGGGATGGTATACTTCTATGCCCTTATTTTCTGTAAATTTAAGTCCATAAAGCTTCGTCGCAAGACCGAACACTCCGTCCACGACGTTTCCAAGTTCAAAATACGGACGCAGCGCCTCTTCATCAAACGAATATTTCTCACTTTTCAGTTTATTGGCGTAATAACTGTAATCCCAAGGCATTATGGTTACATCGCGCCCTTCAAGTTTGGACGCATAAACTGCAAGCTCATTCATTTCTTTACGGAGCGCAGGCTTGTATGCGTCGCGGAGACGGTCGAGCAGGCCATACACACCTTCTACGGACTGTGCCATGGTGCGTTGCAGAGAATGGGAGGCGTAGTCTTTAGAACCAAGCAGACGTGCTATCTGCAGGCGCAATTCTGCAATTCTGCGCAACACGGCAGTGTTATCGTACTCGCCGGATGTGTTGCGCCCCGTATACAAGCGATACATGCGCTCGCGCAAGTCAGGACGCGAGGAGTATTTCATGAACGCCATGTATACAGGCTGGTCAAGCGTAAACAGGTATTCTCCGGCACGACCCTTTTCGGCTGCGGCTTCCGCAGCTGCTTTGACGCTGCTTTCCGGTAGTCCGTCAATGTCGGCTGCCGTGAGCCACACTTCATAAGTGGGGAGTTCTTTCTGCACGTTCTGTCCGAATTTCGTCGTAAGTTCCGAAAGTTCGGCATTCAGTTTTTTGAACGTCTCGCGGTCCTCTCCCTCCAATGCGGCACCCGAAAGAGCGAACGAATCGTAGGTGTTCTGCAGGAGCATGTTCTGTTCGGGAGTCAAATTGTAAAGCTCGCGGTTGTCATAAACATACTTCACGCGTTTCCACAATTCTTCATTCAGAATCATGTTTGTGCTGTATTCCGACAATTTGCGTGAGGCCTCGATGCTGATGTTCATCATCTCATCGTCAGCATCGGCCGAGAGAAGCGGGAAAAAGACGTTAAGTACACGGGTGAGGTCTTTTCCTACACGCTCCAGCGCAACTATAGTGTTGTCGAAATCAGGGGTGGAACGCTGTCTGGTAATTGCATCCACTTCTGCCTGCGCGTTGGCTATGCCACGGTCTATGGCTGGCATCCAGTGTGTATTGTCGATGGCTGAGAAGGGGGCTGTCTGATGGACGCCTTTGAACTCCTCAAAAAGCGGGTTTTGTGCTTGGCTCATGTAGCTTGTTGACATTAGCAAAGTTAGAGGGATGAGAAACTTTTTCATTCGCGGTTTATCATTTGTTTTTGCAAAATTACTGAATTTTGGCTGAAAGCAGGTACATGTTAAATATTTTTTGTAATTCTGGAAGACTTTTATAATCTCCTTAGACATAGGAGATTCGGAAGAAAGAGCAAAAATGAGGTAATGATTTGGCAACCGTATCTATTTCTGCGCTTTGCTGTGAGTTGCTTTCATTGTCACTCGTCTTAGGACAAAGGTAGCAATAAAAATTGGAATACCTCAAATGCAATGGAGATTTTTCTCCAATTTGAGGTATTCTATGTTTATACTGTAAATTGACGGCTGATACATATGCTCTTTGCTCTAAACAATCAGTTTATACAATCGTTTGTTTGGGAAGCAAACTAGATTTTTTTCTTGGAGACCAATCGCCCCAAGGCATCTTTCTTTTTTGAGGGTAACAAATATAAAGATGTCTTTGAGCTCTAGTAATTGCAACATATAGGTTATTTTTCTCTTGTTGCATTTCAATGCTATTGTTCCCTTTTTTTATAGCACGGTAATCGGGGAATGTACCCTCATCCATACCCACAAGGAATACTACTACAGCTTGTTGACCTTTCATAGTGTGAACCGTACTCAATGTAACCCCTTCTACATCCAAAGAAGCAACCGAAGTTTGCCCCAACGACATTGCATTACGAAAAGCAGACAAAGAATAGTTTGTTACACTCTTAGCATAAGAGCTCCAATGATGTTTTAATAATTCAAATTCATCAAAAACAGCCAAAGCTTCATCTGTTGATTTAAATTCCGAAGCATTAGAGGCTTTTAAAGTATTCAATACAGATTTGATGGTTTGATACATATTACTACCATCATCTTCCAATAGTGAGGCTTGCTGCACGACTTCTTTCAAGAATGCATCGCTAATACTTTCTACGACTTGTTCTAATGATTTGCAATGGCTCACGCCTACTATAGACTGCAACATATCAAGATGCAGTCTATCATAGGGATTGGTTCGTACTACCATAGCCAAATCAAAGGCTTTAGCAGCAGTGGATGCAAATTCCAGACCTGCTCCCGTAGTTTTATAATGATATGGCAAGTTACTACTCTTTAATTGCTCTTCAATCTTTCCAAGAACGAATTTATTTCTAGCAAGTACAGCAATATCAGAATAGCTCAATTTCCCGTCATAACCTTCTATTTCAGTACCAACCAATGATTTTATACCACTTACTACTTCTTGCGCTTCCTCACATGGTGTATCATAAGCATATTCCTTACAAACGCCCGTATAAGGTAAGGTTACATCTAAGGTGTCATCATGCACTACCTTTTGTGCATAATCCAAAATCGCCTTAGCACTTCGATAATTCTCATTTAGGTTATATATGGTCGGGGTGTAGTCATTCACAAACCAATCATCCATATATTTACTGCTTGAGCCATTAAAGGCATATATGGATTGTTTGGTGTCGCCAACCAGCATTACATTCTTATGCTCGCTACCAGTAATCGCACGAAGAACCATGTATTGAGCCTTGTTTAAATCCTGTGCCTCGTCCACACAAATGTATGTAAAACTTCTTCGATATAAGTCTGCAATTCTTGGGTTATGTATCAGTAATTGGTAAGCATTAAGCAACAAGTCATCAAAATCAATTGCGTTTAGCGAATCCATCTGCTCTCTATAACTTAAATATAGATTACGCATCTGTCCATCTTTAATAACCTTAGACAGTTCATCATCTAAAATCACAGACCGTTTTATAAGACTGATATTATCCAATGCCCGATAAAGAGTTTCCCTACGTTCTTTATCATTCAGCCCCCTATACCACTGGCTCAATGATGGAGTTTCTGTAATTGTTTCTTCCAAAATTTTTTTTCTGTCGTCATCTGCAAAGATTTGCGGCATTGTCACAAATCTTGTAGCGGCGATATGGCTTTCAATGATTGACTCACACAGACCATGGAAAGTTGCAACAAAAACATGTTCCAGCAGATTTTCATCCACTTCCGCAAGTCTTGTTCTAATCTCCTCACAAGCTTTGTTGGTGAACGTAATCGCCAGAACCTTACGTTTAGTCATACCAGCCAACATCTTTATACGCTCAACAAGTACTCTTGTCTTGCCACTACCGGCACTTGCACGTACTAAAATTGCGCCATCTTTCAATGATGCAATTTCTTGTTGTTTAGAAGATAACTTTATCTTACACATGGCATATGTCCTTTTTTATTCCATCAAATAGTTTAACTACCAATGGAGGTAATGTTTTTCCGCTTTCAATTATGCAATTTGCCAACACCGGACCTAACTGGGCCTTGTTTTTCTCCATTATATCATCCAAAGCTGTCAGTCGGCCATCTTCATTATCATATATTCGTTCTATATCAACAAAAATATTCTGATGACAACTTTCACACACTTTAGAAGTTTTTTCTCGTTTCTTAGGCTTATGATTATTTTCTCTAATAAATTTATCAATATAGCCTTCTCCTTTCAATTGTTCTATAGCTTTTTCTATTTCATCCTTATACCCATCGTCAAGGAGCATTCCTTCAAAATCCTTTTCATCGGGAATGAGGAAAATATTCTTCTGTTCTGCCAGTTCCTTATCTTCATTATAAATCCTTTCCAAAAGTTTTTTGAGTTCTTTTTGGGCTTTTGCTTCACCATCCGAGAAAATGTACCAAGGTATTTTGAACGCATCAGCAAGGACGACAAACGGATAATAATTACCACACCCCTTTGCATCGACAAACGACAGACCGGACTCAACGGGAGTCAATCCCCAATGTTGCTGGCAGAAAATAGGTAAAGCTTGTACTTCTGTTTCACCTTCTCCCAACACAATACCTTTGGCAAACAACAGTTCGCCATTGCTCGTCAATACGGCTTGTCTGATTTTTCTTTGTTCCTCTGGTATTAGTTCTGCAACGGGCAAACTTCCACAAATAGTCTTCTCTGCGGCTTTATACATACCTCTCAGCTCTGACAATTCCGCACATGCAGCCACATACGGAGAATGCGTTGAGATTATTTTAATGCCCGGCATTTCGTTCATTTGTTTGTAGAGTTGCTTCTGTGCATTCGGATGCAAATGCGCTTCAGGTTCTTCTATAGCTATAATCGGCAAAAAAGCCTCGTCTTCCGGGTTCTTGCTATCGCACATTTGCTTTACAAAAGCCCGAAACGACAACATGGAAGACCAACTCCTAGTTCCCATGCCATGATAGTCCATTGTAAAACTACTATCCTCCGTTCCATAATGAATCGTCAAGCTTTTGTTCAAATCTCGCAATTTCTTAGCAAAAGGTGAAACATAGACCTTGCCCGAAGAGTCCATTGTAGCGTCAATCCCTTTTAGTGATTCCTGAATATTTTTAAGCACATCACTCTTTTCTATGGCTTCTGCATTTAAAGAACTTATTTTTTGTTCTAATTCAGCAACATCTTTCGGGTCATAATTGCTAACTACATCACCAAGCATTTTACCTAAATAAGAGGTTCTGGCTTTTAAATCATCCTGAATATCCCGTTTAGCATCCAAATAGTGGAACTGAAAATAATCTCCCTTAACAGTGGATTTTTTACCTTTCAAATCTTGCCAAGCGATGCCTGCAGAGTCCCATTCATTCAAGATTTGCATATCCCTATTAAATGAATTCTGAAGTGTTTGAAAAGTGTATTTAACACGCAAAGGCACATAGGCGTGTTCTTCAGCATCCATTTTTATATTATCCGCACCAAATGCAATTTCCCATACATCTGAGAAATTTGGGATACGTTTTCCAGCATTATCAATTGCTACTATTTTGGCATCAACAATGATACAATTTGATTTGCCGTTCTTGTCAATGTGTAAATCTTCTGTTGAAAGGAACGAGCTATTTCCAAACAACAGCTGTAGAGCTTTTAAAACAGAGGTTTTCCCGACATTATTCATACCGGTCAGTACCGTAGTTTCTGAAAGGCTCATTTTAAAATCTTTCAATCCACGGAATCCATCTATTCTAATTTCGTCAATCAGTATCTTTTGCATAAGAAGACAATTAAAATTGTTATGTGCAAAGGTAATACTTTTATGGCAGAAAACGCCCGTTTACCAAATAAAATTTTGTACTTTTGCACTCGTTAAACAAGATAGCACGTGTATGAACCGGATAAAGGAAGTATTGGATGCAAAGGGTATTAGCCAAACAGAGTTGGCAAATAGACTTGGAAAGACCTTTAATATGGTCAATCTATATACAACAAACAGAGTCCAACCACCTATCCATGTTCTATATCAAATAGCCGAGATATTAAATGAAGATGTTCGTTCACTCCTTATTCCTAATGAATTAAAGAAATAGATTATATGGCAAATACCAACTTGAAAGAAGCTAAGGCAGCTAAAAATGACGAGTTCTATACGCAATTTCACGACATTGAAATTGAAATGAATGCCTATCTCGAATACAATCCTGATGTATTTCGAGATAAAACAGTGTTGCTTCCTTGCGATGACCCAGAATGGAGTAACTTTACCCGCTTTTTTGCGGCAAAGTTCGATGAGTTGGGGTTGAAGAAACTGATTTCTACAAGTTATGCGCCAGATGCCAAAAAAATGAAATTATTGGCAGAACCTTCTTTATTTGAGATGGATGCTCCTCAATTTGACCCAACAAAAGCACAGACTAAGGGCAAAATATTCATTCTCGATAAAGATTTAACGGGTGATGGGAAAGTTAATATTGCCGACCTGCAATGGGAATATCTTGAAGGAGATGGGGATTTCCGCAGTAAAGAGGTTACAAAACTTCGCAATGAGGCAGATATAATTATCACCAACCCTCCGTTCTCCTTATTTCGTGAATTCTTGGCGTGGATTGTAGAGGCAGATAAAAAATTTATTATTATTGGCAACATGAATGCCATAACTTATAAAGAGGCATTCCCATTAATAAAAGAAAATAAAATGTGGCTGGGATATTCTATTCATAGTGGAGACAGAGAATTTGAAGTCCCTAATGAATATCCGTTAGCAGCAGCTGGATGGAGAATAGATGAGAGTGGACGTAAATTCATTAGAGTAAAAGGTGTACGTTGGTTTACCAATATTGACCACGGACGCCGTCATGAACCATTACCTTTAATGACTATGGCTGACAACCTTCGCTTTTCAAAACATAAAGAACTGAAAGGTAAAAGCTCTTATGACCATTACGACAATTATGATGCTATAGAAGTTCCTTTTACAGATGCTATACCCTCAGATTATGATGGTGTAATGGGAGTTCCTATTTCCTTCTTAGACAAGTATTGTCCGGAGCAATTTGAAATCTTAGGGATAACAAAAACATGGTTTGGAAGTGCTTCCAAAATCTATCCAGAGCAGATTCAAATAGACCGTCATGGGAAAGAGTCTAAAGTTACAAAACTTAATGATGGAGCGGTGCTGCTTCACCATGAAACTCCTATGAATGAGACCTATTACATCGTAGAAGGAAAATGTTATACACAAGTTTATGCAAGAGTTCTTATTAGACATATCGAATTATAATTTGCGTATGAGTAATCGGGCATATGTTGAGACTAAAAAACCGCTATTCCAAATAGCACCTCGACGATTCAAATCTGCAAAATTTGGAGTATCGAAACTGGTGTATTCCTTGACTTTTAGTGCCCATTCGTTTCCTCTATCGGTTATCCCTAAGATTTCAAAGAACTTCATAACTCAGGTATCTTTTTTATTAAAACTCGCGCATATGGCTTTTGTGGAATTCCGTTCTCTAAATAGTAAAGCTGACCATCTCGTAAACTGGGGTTTAGTATCTTCAATTCACGAGGATATGGACGCAAGCCAAGTTCTTTACCAGAATCACCTTGAGTCTGCCCTAAGATTTCAACTTAAAACTAAAATATCATGAATACAACATTACATAAAGAATGGACAGTTGCAGACATTTGCAAAGGATTTACTTATAATGAGTTGGAGGGCAAAGGTTTGTTCGGATTGAACGGACAACTTACTATCCAACCCGAGTATCAACGCCATTACATTTACAATGACGGAAAACGGGATGTGGCTGTGATAGAATCACTGCTAAAGGGCTATCCAATTGGGCTAATCTATTTCAACCGTACAGCAAATGGGCGATTTGAGGTGCTTGATGGGCAACAGCGTATTACCTCTATCGGTCGATTTGTTACAGGAAAATTCGCCATTAAGGACGAATCAGATAATGTGCAATATTTTTCGGGATTGCCCGAAGAACAGCAACAAAAGATTATGCAATCTCCTCTGCTCGTTTATGAATGCGAGGGTGAAGAAAAAGAAATTAAGGAGTGGTTCAAGACCATCAACATTGTAGGTATTCCGCTCAAGGAACAAGAGTTGCTAAATGCCATCTATTCAGGCGAGTTCGTGAATGCTGCCAAACGAGTATTCAGCAATTCTCAAAATGCGGAAATTCAAAAATGGAGTCATTATATCAAGGGGGATGTGAAACGACAAGATTATTTGGCGGAAGCTCTTAAATGGATTTGCGACAGCAAAGGAATGAGTGTAGATGCTTATATGAGTCAGCATCGTCATGATACCTCCACTGGTGAGTTGGAATGTTATTTCCGCTCAGTTATTGATTGGACATCTGCCACATTCACAATGGTTGAACGAGATATGTGCGGCTTGGAATGGGGACGGTTATATGAAACATATCATACCACTCCTTATAGTATTGACCATGTTACAGAAAGAGTAAAAGTCCTACAGGCAGATGAAAGCGTAAAATGCCCCCGTAACATTTATGAATATGTGTTAGGCGGAGAAATGGACAAGAAACTACTTGACATTCGTATATTTGAAGAATCGACAAAAAGAACAGCTTACAAACGTCAAACCGAGATGGCAGAGAAACAGGGTGTTTCCAACTGCCCACTTTGTGCTTCAGGGAATAATGCCAATAAGACCCGCATTTACAAACTGTCAGAAATGGATGCCGACCATGTGACAGCATGGAGCAATGGTGGGGCAACTAATATAGAAAATTGTGAAATGCTTTGCAAAACTCATAACCGTTCAAAGGGAAATAGATAAATGTATGTTATTTTGAGAGAGTTATATTTTTAATTCTCTCAAAATTATGAATAAGAAAAAAACATTTCAAGATGTTTCCAAGATATGGTGTGATGCAAAACGCCCTATAGTGAAACACTCCACGATGTGCGCTTATCTGCTTACATTGCAAACTCATTTGTTGCCATGGTTTGGCACAATGGAAACAATAGCAGAATGTGATGTACAGCAGTTTGTAATAGACAAATGTGCATCGGGATTAGCAAGGAAAACCGTCAGGGATATGGTAGCAGTGCTCAAGTCCATTGTTAAGTATGGGAATAAGCACGGGATTTTCCATTTTGAGGAATGGGAAATCGAATATCCCACTGATACGGAAAAGAAATTATTGCCTACCTTATCCTTGAATCATCAACGGATACTGATGAATCACTTGATAGAACAACCTACACAGCAAAATATAGGTGTATTGTTAGCCCTTTGTACGGGAATGAGAATTGGTGAAGTGTGTGCTTTACAATGGGAGGACGTAGATTTTACACAGAGAATAATTACTGTAAGACATACGGTTGGCAGAATATACAATTGCGAGTTGAAAACGACTGAAAGGATTCACACATCTCCTAAAACGAAGAACTCTTGTCGTGAAATTCCTATTTCAAAACAACTATTTCAGTCCTTGAAAACGGTTAGAAAACAATCACAATCTCCATATGTAGTAGGAACCTCCACTCAATCCAAGGAGCCACGCTCTTACCGTGATTATTTTAGCAGATTGCTAAAACGGCTTAATATTCCTCATTTGGTTTTTCATGGACTTCGCCATACATTTGCGACCAGATGTATTGAAAGTCAATGTGATTATAAAACCGTCAGTGTTATACTTGGTCACTCGAATGTGGCGACAACACTCAATTTGTATGTGCATCCCAATCTCAGCCAAAAGAAAAAATGTATTGACCGTATGAGTAAATTTTTAGGAATGGCTTAATATATGCAACTTACCTTTATGAGACATTTTGAAATGTCTCATAAAGGTAAGTTAATGTGACTTAGGGATATATTTTTACAATCTCATTCCCCGTTTACGTTTCTTCTTCCTGCGCAATATCTCCGCCATCTCCTGATTGGCTTCCGCATCGGCAGCGTTGCAGGATAAGCCGTTACCGTTCAGCAATCCCAATGAACCGCTGAAAAGTTCACCTCTTGCAGGGTCGGCAGATGCGCTTGGCGTATCTGCTGTATAGGTGTTGTTCGTACGTTCCACATTCCTGTTATGCTGCAAGGCTGCATCAATCTTGGAGTAACTGAAACGCCTGTCCACTTTGGAGCCGTTGAAGTGGTAGCCGTTCATGGTGAAGACCACGCCC
>OFGE01000178.1_pt1 | contig 73212 bp, 64 predicted proteins | sample 1521681 | NCBI WGS metagenome assembly OFGE01 (sample SAMEA3504093, study PRJEB24116) | mouse gut metagenome | biome: mouse gut; feature: mouse-associated habitat; material: faeces | place: Denmark | collected 2011 | reverse complement strand
TCTAATCTATCAAGCAGCTTAACTAAAAGTGTTCAATTTATTATTGCAATTTGCGAAACAAAAATACGAAAAGTACCAAAACAGTTCATTTTTTTACCAATTTGGATATACAGTCAATTATCTCTACTAAAAGGCATAATAAAAACCACATGAATTTTTTCATGTGGTTTATTTTTTAATACTTACTTTGTAAATGCTTAGCAACCATTGAAAGTGAGAAACAAACAATGAAGTACATAATCGCAATAATTACATACATTGGAATCAAGTAAGTAGTATTTTGACTATAAATAATTTGTGCGTGGAATAATAATTCCGGCAAAACAATAATTGTTGCTAAAGACGTATCTTTAACTAATGAAACGAATTGTGATAAAAGAGAAGGAATCATCTTATTTAGGGCTTGTGGAATAATTACATGATACATCGCTTGCATATATGTCATCCCGTTTGATCGAGCACCTTCCATTTGGCCTGGATCAACAGCAGCGATCCCACTTCTCACAATTTCAGCTAGCATTGCCCCTTCAAATACTACCAAGGCAATAATAGAAGCAACCGTTGGATTGGTAATAATCCCTAATTCTGGTAATCCAAAATACGTAAAGAAGATAATCAACAATAGTGGCAGGTTTCTAATAATATCAATTACAAATCCAACAATTGCTGAAAGATATTTAATTTTCACATAACGGATAAAACCAAATACTAATCCCAATACAAAACTTAAAGCAATTGAGATCAAAGATACATATATGGTCACCCACAAACCTTGTAAGAGAAAGCGAATGTTAATCCAAGAATATGCATGAATAAAGTTTTCCATCTTTTTCTCCTTCCTAGGCTAATTTCTTTTCTAAGTGACGCATGTAGTAACTTAATGGTAGGGTCAATACTAAGTAAAATAACCCTACAACAACATAAGTATTGATTGTTTCAAATGATGAGAATGCAATTACATCTGCTTGATACATCAAATCAAAACCTGCTACAAAGGCTAAAACGGATGAATTCTTAATTAAATTAATGAACTGGTTACCTAATGGCGGAATGACAATCTTTAAAGCTTGTGGCAAGATAACATAGCGCATAGCTTGAGTATAAGTCATACCATTTGAGCGGGCACCTTCCATTTGGCCATCCCCAACTGAGTTAATTCCGGCCCTAACCGTTTCTGCAATAAATGCTGAAGTATATAATGTTAATCCAATTGTACCTGCTGCAAACCCAGATACCTTGAACCAAATTTGTGGTACAACCAGATAAAAAATCATTGTAATAACTAACAACGGAATGTTACGGAAAATTTCAATGTAGACCTGTGCTACTGCTCTACCAAACTTATTTGGTGCAACTTCTAACAAAGCAAAGCCTACTCCAAGGATTAAACTAAAGAATAGAGCAATCACACTACATAAAATTGTGTTCCAAAAGCCTGATAAGAATTCAGACCAATGATTTGTTAAAATTCCTATCACGAATTTTCAACCTCCTTAATATTAAATCCTGGAATACCGTCAAACCATTTAACTAATAAACGATGATACGTTCCATTTTTCTTTAATTCATTTAGTGCCTTATTAATATGATCAGCAAATTCAGTTTGACCCTTTTCTACTGCAATTCCATAAGGTTCAGTTGTGTAGGTTCCTCCTACTAATTTATAACCTTTATTTTCACTAGCAATACCGGCAAGTAATCCGTTATCAGTAGTCATTGCTTGACCTTGACCTGCTTTTAATGCAGTAAATGCTTGACCATAGTCATCATATTCTAAAACTTTTGCTTTAGGCGCAAATTTTTTAACATTATCAACTGCTGTTGTTCCTTTAACAGCTAAAGCAGTTTTACCATTCAAGTCTCTAACATTTTTGATTGAAGAATCATCTTTTACAAGCAGTGATTGACCAGCAGTAAAATATGGTTCACTAAAAGTTACTTGTTTTTTTCGATCAGGCGTAATAGTCATCGTTGCCAAAATTGCATCAATATTTCCATTTTTTAGTAGCGGTATTCTTGTTTTGGGAGTTGTTTGTACAAATTCAGCTTTTGCATCTTTACCCAACATTTGCTTAGTTAAGGCTTTTGCTAAATCAACTTCAAAACCTTCGATCTTTCCAGTTTTAATACTCATTAAACCAAATAAACGAGTATCAGCCTTAACTCCCCAAGTAATTGTCTTACTCTCTTTAACCTGATCATAAACGTTACTTGATTTCTGCTTCTTGGCACAGCCAGTCAAAGTAACTAATAAGGCTAGTACCAGAGGCAAAATAAAAATCTTAGTTGATTTTTTCATTTTAGCCACCTAGCTTTTCAGTAATAACCTTACTTAAAAATTGACGTGCACGTTCAGTCTTAGGATGTTTAAAGAATTCCTCTGGTTTTGCATCTTCTAAAATTCTACCTTGATCAAAGAAAATTAATCTATCCCCAACTTCACGAGCAAATCCCATTTCGTGAGTTACAACAACCATTGTAATTCCTTGATCTGCTACGTATTTCATAACATCTAACACATCTTGAATCATTTCCGGGTCAAGAGCACTAGTTGGTTCATCAAATAAAATAGCCTTTGGTCTCATAGCTAATGAACGAGCAATTGCAACACGCTGCTTTTGTCCACCAGACAATTGTCTCGGATACATATTTGCCTTTTCTTCAAGACCAACTTTTTTTAGAAGATCCATGGCAATATCGTTGTTTTCCTTATCTGGTCTATGCAAAACAATTTTAGGAGCTAATGTTATATTTTCAAGCACAGTGTGGTTGTCATATAAGTTAAAATGTTGGAAGACCATTCCCACATTTTTACGAATTTTATTTAAATCCGTATGCTTATCTGCCAAATCATAGCCAGTTACCATCAAAGTACCAGAATTAATTCGCTCTAATCCATTCATTGTACGAATCAAAGTACTCTTACCAGAACCAGATGGGCCGATAATTGAAACAACTTGACCCTCTTCAATACTCAAATTAATATCCTTTAAAGCATGGAATTTACCATAGTACTTATTTACATGCTTAAAATCAATAATTGCAGCCATTGTGCTTCCCCTCTCTTTTTTACTCACTTTTCCATTCTACTCTAAAACTTCTTAAAATTAACTTCTGTAGTTATATCTGTTGCATACCCCTTTATTTCCTGATTGGAGTAAAGAAAAAAAGCCCTTCGCTCCTAATTTACTCAGGACGAAAGGCTTTTTTCCGCGGTACCACCTAAATTGTCTAATTAAAGACCAACTTGACTAGAGCACAACCATGCTCCAGCGGCTAGATAACGTACCGCTTACGGCTAAACTTACTCTCTTAAAAGATTTCGGCCAGCAGCATTATAAAAGTGTCTTTCAATAATCCAGGGTCTGCTAACTTTTCCACTATCGTTAACTCACTAAAAGAAATAGATTACCTACTTTTCTTTTTATCGCTTTTTAAATTTAAATGTTGATTACATTTAATAATATTTTTTCAAAAAAGGCAAGTAAAAATTTTATTTTTCACCTTCGGCCTCTTTAATATTAAAGCCTGGAATACCGCTAAACCACTTCTTTACCAAGGCATCATACGTCTCATCTTTTTTTAATTTTACGAGTGCACGATTAATTGCATTTCTCATTTGCGTTTGTCCTTTATTGACCGCAATTCCATAGGGCTCATTGGTATAAGTGCCCCCTACAAGTTTATAACCCTTGTTTTCTGTTGCAATTCCGGCAAGCAAACCATTATCAGTAGTCATGGCTTGACCTTGACCGGCTTTAAGCGCAGTAAATGCTTGACCATAATCATCAAATTCTAATACTTTAGCCTTAGGTGCAAATTTTTTAACATTGGCAACTGCTGTTGTACCTTTTACAGCTAATGCAGTTTTACCATTCATATCTTTAATGCCCTTGATTGTTGAATCATCTTTTACAAGAAGTGATTGTCCCGCATAAAAATATGGATCACTAAAATCAATTTGTTTTTTTCGTTCTGGCGTGATCGTCATTGCCGCTAAAACTGCATCAATATTTCCATTTTTTAAAAGTGGAATTTTTGTTTTTGCAGTTGTTTGTACAAAGTTTGCCTTGGCATTTTTCCCTAGTATTTCTTTAGTTAAAGCATTTGCTAAATCAACTTCAAAACCTTCAATTTTCCCGGTTTTAATGCTCATCAAACCAAATAAACGGGTATCGGCCTTAACGCCCCAAGTAATTTCATTACTTTTTTTCACTTCTTGATAGACGTTACGAGTATTTTTTTGGCATGCCGAAAGTAAAAAAACGCTAAATAAGACAATAAATAAAGAAAAGAATCGTAGCTTTCTCTTCACTTTTTAAACTTTCCCCCTAACCAAAATTAGAGGGAAAGTGTCCCTCTAATTTATTATTCAAATGCCATTTGATTAGTATACAAGCCATAGTAAAAACCATGCTGCTTAATTAATTCATCGTGATTTCCTTCTTCAATGACATTTCCATCTTTCAACACTACTATTTTATCTGAATTTAAGATAGTCTTCAAACGGTGAGCAATAACAAAACTGGTTCTGCCCGCAATAACCGCATCCATAGCTTTTTGAATCTTAGCCTCAGTAACAGTGTCGACATTAGAAGTAGCCTCATCCAAAATTAAAAATTCTGGGTCCGTTAAGATTGTTCGAGCAATTGAAATTAATTGCTTTTGACCAGTAGAAAAGACAGAATTTTCTTCAGAAACTTGAGTATCATATCCGTCTGGTAAGGTCATAATAAAGTCGTGAATATTAGCTTCTTTTGCGGCCGCAATTACTTCATCTCGGCTCGCATCTGGCTTACCGTATTTAATATTATCCTCAACACTTCCAGTAAAGAGAACAGAATCTTGTAAAACAATACCAACATTATTTCTTAAAGATTCAAGTGTAATATCACGAACATCAACACCGTCAAAAGTTACTTTACCACTATTTACATCATAGAAACGATTAATTAGGTTCATAATCGTAGTTTTTCCTGAACCTGTTGGTCCAACTACAGCAACTGACTTGCCTTTATCGACATCAATTGAAACGCCGTGCAAGATCTCTTTATCAGCGTTATAGCCAAAATGAACGTTTTCTAATTTAACGCCCTTTTTGATTCCTTTAAGAACTTTTCCATCAGGTACCGTATTCTCCTCATCTTGTTCTTCCACTGTTGCCAATCTTCTAGCACCAGTTAAAGCAAGTTGTGTCATTGAATAAATAGAGGTGAGTTGTGTTAAGGGTTGGAAATACGTTTGTGAATATTCAACAAAGGCAACAATTAACCCTAAACCAATTGCTTGACTGACTTGACCACTAACAATCAGCCATGCGCCACCACCAATTACAATGGCTAAATTTAGTAAAGAAATTCCTTGTAGTAAGGGGAAGAGCATCCCAGAATAAAATTGACCTTTGAACATAGCGCTACGAACATCGTTATTGTATTTTTTGAAGTTTTGAACAGATTCTTCTTGCAAGCCGTTAGTAATAATTACTTTTTCACCATTGATCTGTTCATTTACATAACCATTAAGATCACTAATTTTATCTTGTTGCTTATCTAAATAAACTCTCGCCTTCTTCATAATAACTACACTAATAATCAAAATGAATGGCGTTGTTGCTACCGTAAACAGAGCCATAGTTGGATTTACGATAAACATCATAATGATAGTTCCGATTAATAATGCACCTTGAGAAATAATTTCAAAAATTGCATTATTCAAGGCATTAAAAATATTATCTAAGTCTGAATTAAATAGAGATAATAGTTTTCCATCTTGATGAGTATCAAAGTAGCGAATTAACATTCTTTGAAACTTAGCAAATAAGTTTTCTCTCATATCGTTAGTAGCATTTGCAGTGAATTTTGACATTACCATCCATGCAATAAAGGAGGCAATAATTCCTGCTGCATATACACCCACCATTGATCCTAAAGCCTGATAAAAGCTACTTAAATCATGAGTACGGCTAGCTACTTTATTAACCGCCTTAGTCAATTCTTGAACAGCATTTCCTAGGAAAAGAGGACCAAGCACTTGACTCAAAGTCGAAATCAAAGATAAGACGATAACAATTGTAACGCCTTTCCAATAATTCTTTAAATACTTGGCAAAGTATTTTAATGCTTTTTTAGTATTACTCATCAATTTCACCTCTCTTTTCTTTAGCTTTTTGTGTGCGATAAATATCTTGATAAATTGGGGAAGTCTTCAGTAATTCTTCATGAGTTCCTTCAGCAACCAATTTTCCATCATCTAAAACTAAAATCTTGTCTGCATTCATCACTGATACTATCTTTTCAGCAATAATTACTGTTGTTGTATCTTTTAAATCATGCTCTAAAGCTTCTTGAACTAATTTTTCAGACTTAGCATCTAAGGCCGAAGTAGAGTCATCTAAAATCAAAATCGGTGGTTGACCAATAACACCACGAGCAATTGATAAACGTTGCTTTTGACCACCAGAGAAGTTAGCTGATCTTTCTTCTACTTCATGGTCAAATCGATCCGGGTATTGACCGACAAATTCCTGTGCTTGGGCAATTTCTGAAGCACGTTTTAATTCATAATCGGTCGCATCTTCTTTTCCTTGACGCAAGTTAGAGGCAATTGTTCCAGAGAATAAAATTGCTTTTTGTAAAACCATTGAAACAGTATTACGAAGTGATTTTTCACCAATTGTCTTTAAGTCTTTGCCACCAATTTTTATTGTTCCTTTAGTCGGATCATAAAGACGCGGAATAAGTTGTGCAAGCGTACTTTTACCAGATCCTGTTGCTCCAACAATACCAACCATTTCACCTGGCTTCACCTTAAATGAGATATTTTTTAAGGTTGGCTTATCTCCACCGGGATAAGTAAAAGAAACATCGTCAAATTCAATACTTCCCTTTTCTGGTGCAGTTGGTGCATTAGGATCAAACTTAACATCTGGTTCAGTATCAAGTACTTCTTTAATTCTTCTTAGAGAAACCATCCCACGAGTGAAGTTCATAATCACAAAACCACCAATTAAAATTGCAAAGAGCAAAGTTAAAATATAGGAAACATATGGTGATACAACTGCAACATCAGTTGGAGTTAAATTAGCACTGCGTCCTACTAAAAAGACAACTAATGCAATTACTAAATAAGCAATTAACATGAAAGCTGGCATAATAGTAGAAATCCAGTAACCAATCTTAATATTTAATTCGTTTAAATCATCAGAAGTTTCGTTAAATCTCTCAATCTCATTTTCTCCTTGATTAAAAGATTTTACTACACGTACACCCTGTAAATTTTCTTTAACGCGAGTAGAAATTTTATCCATGTAGTGTTGGAATTTAGCAAAAAGTTTATTCATATTTTGAATAACAATGTATCCAACCCCCATCATTAAAGCTAGCATCAATACAGGAGCCCACCAATATTGAGGAATGGTAATAATACTCAATACAAATGATCCAATTAAAATAATTGGCATTCTGAGTAATTGCATGAATAAGATCATCATCATATTCATAACTTGGTTCATATCATTAATTAAACGAACAACTAATGACCCACTAGAGAATTTTTCAATATTTCCAAAAGAAAAACTTTGAATCTTAGCATAAGTTTCTTCACGTAAATCTGAAGTTATTCCCTGGGCAATTTTTGCAGCATAATATACGTTAAAAATACCAGCAATAATTGCTAATAAACCAAGTACAACTAATCCAATTCCATCTCTTAAGACAACACTCTGGTTATCCGCTAAAATTGCTTTTTGGATATTTTCTAATAATCTTGGCTGCCATAAAGTTGCAAAAGCAGAAATCAGAATTGTAATAATCGCTAAAATTATTTCTTTACGATAATTTTTGAAGTGTGGCTTCAAAATTTGCATCTATTATTCTCCCTTCTTTCTTAAAAGCTCCCAAAAGGTATCACTCCACTCTTCATTTAGAGCTACTAACTGTTCCATCTTTTGCGCGCCCATTTTTTGTGCAATTTGCTTTTCAATTTCAAATAAAGGGGCCATTTTCTTTTTAGCATATTCTTTTCCGGAAGCAGTTAGCTGACAATACTTAACCCGATTATCTTCTGGATCAATTGTCAGTTCTAGATAATCTTTTTCTAGTAAGCGGTGAATTCCTTTATTAATAGATTGCTTCGGTAAATCACTTAAGTTGACCAGATCTTTTTGCGTTAATCTTTGGCGCATTAATAGTTCATACAAAATAATGGTTAGATAACTTGGCATGCCATGTTGTCTATCCCACTCTGCATAAGCTTTTCCACCTCGGATAATTGCAAAATTCAACTTTTCGGTAGCAGTTAATTCCATACTTCACCTCACAAAAATAGTCTCTGTAGATACTAATTAATTAACTATATTAGTATCCACAGAGACTATTGTCAATAACTTTTTATTATTCTTTCCATAAAAAATCAATTAAAAGTTTATCAACTTCTTTATTTTCGTGTAATTTGCTATGTTGTGCATTCTTACCCTTAATTTCTACTTCACGGTATGATTTGGCACGGCCATTAATTAAATATTTATAACTTTGTGCCGATGCTACAGAAACTGATCCGTCAGAATTTGAACCATCCTCTTTATTACCATAGATATTTAAGACCTCAATTTGTCTCGGATAGTGTTTCCGTAAAGGTAATAATTGCTTAAAGCCATCACTATAAATATCCGGTTCACCCGTTTTCTTATTTTGGATCTTAGCCTTTTGGCCAGCTTCTTCACCAAGATAGCCATCGTAATGCCCTGCAATTGAAACTACTTTATTAATCTTAGGCAATTTTTTATTGTCATAGTTTTCATTAATGTAGTTAGCAATTTGTAGATTTCCCATTGAATGACCAACTAAATTAATCTTTGCATAATGATATTTATTAGAGATTGCAGTTATTACATCTTTTACATATGATGTTTTTCCACTCTGATTATCTTCTAGATTAACTTTGATAATTGGATTTTTTGCATTTTTTGGGATCGTGCCTTTAAGTTTAACAGTGCCATTTTTACTTACATCTGCTTGAATAATTGTATTACTTACACCAGCCTTTTTTGCGGCATTCGCCATTTGGGTCTCCGCATTCGCACTTGATCCCCAACCATGAAAGAAAAATGTGGGAATTGTTTTAGTATTGGTTAAAGATACAGTAACCCTTTTAGCAGGAACATTTTGAGCTTTTTGACCACATCCCGCTAACACAAATAAAAATAATGCAACAAAAAAACTAGCAAGATAAATCTTTTTCTTCTTCATAATTATTTCCTCTCACACTTACTTTTCTATAGTATACAAGGACAATTATCGATTGAAAAATATTTATTCTTACTAGTTTCCTATCGTTAAAAGCTATATTTAGTTCCTTTTAGCTTCTTTTGTTAACGTTTTTAAGCCTGGTAAAGTAATCATCACGACAAAGCTAAGTAGGTATAAAGCTGATAAAAAGCCCATTACTACGCCTAAGTTATATTTATCCATTAAAATACCTATTACTACTGATGAAAATCCACCGATTGCTCTACCGACATTGACGATAATATTATTAGCACTCGAGCGAATTTCTGTTGGATATAATCTACTGATTACAGCGCCATAGCCACCAAACATCCCATTTGAGAAAAAGCCAACTACAGCTCCAATAATCAAAAGCATGGTCATATTTTGGGCCAAACTTAATGTATAAACCATTAAAGCTGAACCAATTAAGAAAATTGCAAAGGCTCTTCTCGGGCCAAAGTAGTCAAAAACTGAGCCAAATGTCATCATACCAATGCTCATTCCAATAATCGTAGAAATCATCCAAAGACTAGAATTTGAAACATTTAAATTCAATTGCTTTTGCACAATTGTGGGAAGCCAGTTCATTAAACCAAAGTATCCGGCAATTTGAACTGTCATCATAATAATTAGACCCACGGTTTGCCAAGCAAGATGTGGTGTTGAAAACATTTTTTTAGCGACATCCGATAATAAGGAATTACTTTCACTAGCTTGAGCCTTAAGAAATTGCTCACTTTCATGGACGTGTTTTCTAATGAAGATGGTTAAAATTACTGGAAGAATCCCTACTAAAAATAGCATATGCCAACCTGCTGCTGGAATAATCCAAGCTGCAATTAAAGCCGCTAAAATTGCTCCAATTTGGCCACCAATCGCTGCTACTGAGGTCATTTTACCAATTTGTTCTTTATGAAAGTTCTCAGCAATTAAAGCAATTCCAACACCATATTCTCCACCTGCTCCAATTCCTGCTAAAAACCGAAGGGCATAGATAAGATAAATATTATTGGCAAAGGCCATCAAAGCTGTCGCAATCGCAAAAATAATTACTGTATGGCTAAAGGTTTTAACTCGACCAATCTTATCACCTAAAATTCCAAAGGCGATTCCACCAACTAACATTCCTAAATTAGTAATCGTTGAAATAAAACCAGCCTCCCCACCTGACAAGTGAAGATCAGCAATCATCGAACTCATTGCAAACGATAAAAAAAGCACATCCATATTCTCAAGCGCAAAACCTGATGAAGTAGATGCAATAACCCACTTCTGATTTTTGCTTAGAGTATGTCTGTGCTTAACCATTGTATCCATATTAAATTCCTCCAAAACGAATGCTCTCTGTCATTCAATTATTTCTTCAGAACTTATTCTACTCGTTTTTTTATGATTTACAATCCTAGATTATAAGTCTGGGTCTCTTCTAAAGTGCAATGGTGATTTCTTTATTTGCTTTGTGATTAACTTACCAATTAATTCTTGGTAGTCTTTAACTGCTGTATGAGCTAAGTCTTTGTTTGCTTTATTAATTAAGTCTAACTTCTTTGCAGGATCTTTTTCTTTATCAACTTTGACATCATATTCTGCCCGCATTTGACTTAATTTTTGTTGTGTAGCATTTCTAGCTTGATACAATTGCAAACCATAGTCTTTCCATGAACGATCAGCTAAGACTTGTGCTTCCTTGTAGATCCAATATGCTGAGTTTGAAGCATACTTATCTTTGCCGTGTCTATAGAAGCTTGGCACTACGCTACCTTGTGGATAGAATGGAACATATACATTTTGACAAGTAATGCCTAATGATAACCAGTGAATCCAATCCTTGCCTTTAAGTTGTAGTAAGTGTGACTCCTCAGTAAAGTCAACACTAATTGGACGATATACAGCTGTATCTTTATTAACAGGATTTGCTACATCATATTTAGTTCCATCGTAGTGATCTCTTAAAACTCTTTGAGCATCAGTTATTGAAATTGGATGGTCTGCCTTTTGAATAAATGGAATATCAAAGCTGCTTGGTTCTTGCTTAATAGAAGGACTTAAGATTCTTTGACCAGTCCAAACACGAGCAGTGTTATATGTTAAATCTAATAGGTTATGTGTACCAAAAATACGACGCCAATTAAATGGCTTATTATTTGGCCATAAATTATGTTCTTCAACAAATTTTTGTAAACCAGGAGCAGTAATAAAGTTATCAGAGTCATTAAAATCAATTTCTTGAATTGCTAATTCATTAGCAGCTACAGCATAGCAATCATCTGGAATACGTTGTGCTACCCAGTAGTGAGCAGTACCAATTTCGAAGTACCAAGCTTCTTTAGGATCGGCAAATAAAATACCATCTGATTCACCTGCAGTATGATCTTTAATAATCTTAGCAAAGCGAGCAATAGCTTCACGTGCTGTCTTTACATAAGGCAAAATACAAGTTACCATTGCTTCTTCAATGATACCAGTCTTCTTAAATGGATCAAAAGATTGAACTTGGTCATTAGCATAAGTAGTTTCAGTAGCACTCATTGCTACACCAAATTGGTTAATTCCGGATTCCTCATAAACACCCTTCTTGTCACTCCAGTTTGGAGTTGAAGAATAAGCATATCTATGAGTTGGTAAATCCATTTCAAACTTATTCAAGTTAGACTTAAAGTGATTATTAGGAATATCCTTTTCTTCATGAAAAGCTAAATGCTTAGCACAGTTTGGCTTATCATCTTCATTACGTCCAATGATAATGCTGCCATCTGTAGTAGCATTTTTCCCAATTAGAATTGATGTACATGCACTGTGATTACTTTCAATCATTATATATCACACTTTCATTTAAATAACCTTTCTTATTCATTTTTCATTGTATTACCTTAGGCGCAAAAATTTTACTAAAACGCATTTTCAAAAGTGTGAGCTAATGCTTTTATAAAAAAATAAGGAAAGATTCGAATTACCCATCAAATCTTTCCTTATTAAATATTAAATTATGTTTGTTTTATTCAGCATCTGCCATTAAGTTATGAATTTTCTTAGTAAAGAAAAACATCACTACACCAAACAGTACACTAACAATTCCAACTGCTAAAAAGTATGCCACTTCAGTTTTACTTGAGTAGTATTTAACAATTTGGGAGTTGATAGCTTGACCAGTGGCATCTGCTAAGAACCAAAGACTCATCATTTGTGAACGGAAAGCTTTTGGTGCTAAACGTGTAGTTACAGATAAGCCAATTGGAGAAATAAGCATTTCGGCAATTTCAACAATAAACCAAGAGCCAACTAACCAAAATGGACTAACTCGTCCGTTTGTTCCATAAAGCATTCCTGGAAGGGCCATCCACATATATGAAAGACCAGCAAAGACCAAACCAGCAGCAAATTTACCAGCAGCACTTGGTTGTTTCTTCCAGTTATCCCATAACCATACAAAGAACGGAGTCAAAATCATGATAAATACTGGGTTCAAAGTTTGGAAGTTAGCAGCGGTAAAGTGCCATCCTCCGATGTGAAGTACTGTTCTTTGGGCAGCAAATAGAGCTAAAACTACAGAACCAGATTCTTCAATTCCCCAGAAAATAGAAGCTGCAATAAATAATGGAATGTAAGCCCAAACTTTTGAGCGTTCCTCTTTTGTAACTTTAGGGCTTCTAAGCATTAAAACAAAGTAATAAATTGGTAAGGCAATAGCAACAATAGTAATTAAAGTAATAATATTATCAATATTTAATTGACCAAAAGCAGCCATTAAACCTAATACTACTGCTAAAGCTAAAACTCCTAAACCGATTCTCTTTAAGACTTTGTTACGAGTTTCTGGATCGATTGGATCTGTTGGGTGCATCCCATCCTCAGAGAGATACTTTCTACCACCCCAAACATACTGTACTAAACCAAAGAACATTCCAACTGCTGCCAAAGAGAAACCAGCATGGAAGTTAAAATGATTTCCAAATAAATTAAGGCCAAAACCTTCACTTGCCCAAGGAACTAACCATGGAGCAAGTGCTGATCCTAAGTTAATACCAAACACAAAGATACTGAAACCAGCATCACGTCTGCGATCATCTAATGAGTATAAGCCACCAACCATATCAGAAACATTAGGCTTAAGTAAACCTGTTCCGACCACAATAAATGCAATCGAAATATATAAACCTAACTCTGCCATTGGTAGGGCTAAAATAATGTGTCCAATCATAATAAGGACACCACCAAAGAAGACAGTACTACGTGCTCCCCAAATTCTGTCTGCTAGCCATCCACCAGCTACCGTAGAAAGATAAACAAGTGAACCGTAGATAGACATGATTGAAGCAGCAGTGGTTTCATTCATCCCTAATCCGCCACGTTCTACGGCATAATACATGTAGAAGAGTAAAATAGCACGCATACCATAGTAACTAAATCTCTCCCACATTTCAGTGAAGAACAAGGTGGACAAACCACGAGGTTGTCCAAAGAAAGTCTTCTCTGTTGTTGAATTATTCATTAAAAACTATCCTTTCTGTTCACTGTGTTTGTTACACAGAAAGGTTTATTTTATACCTATTTATAATAAGTAGTCAAATTGGTATAGTCCTTTATATTAAAATAAGCATTCATTTTTATTCTGAATGCTTACTTTAATATTTATCTAGATAATGTATAAACTTTACTTTCAAATGGCTTTAAGCTAACGATTCCCTTATCTTTCACATCTTCAAGTAAATTAACTAATTCACAACTCAATTCAATTTTTTCTTCTTTATCAGAAAAATTCTGAACAAACCAATATTTTTCTGATTTATTTTCACGTATTTGAATTGAAACTCTATCATTAAATTTTGTAATTGGAATTTCAGGAACTAATTCACTAGCTATTTTTTCATAAAACTTTTCTAAGAAAGAATAATCAGTACGACAAGCAAGGTAATAGCCTTTGCCAGCTCCGTAGGAATGCTCAACAATAGCAGGTGTATCTTGATAAAAATCTGTACTGTATGTAGCCAAAACTTTTCCCGTGCAGTTAATTAACGTTTCACAATAATCGTGCACAGGATATTCTTTTCCTTCAAAATTAATTAAATTCGATTGCCCAGGATATAAAACATCAGTTTCAAGAGGCTCAAGTCCGTAAATTTCTTGTAGTTCTTTTGGCCATTCATTCATATAGGCAAGATCATTTTCATCAACAACTCCGCTAATATAAGTGCCGACTATCTTACCACCATTCTTAACATAATTATCTATTTTTTCTAAATAGGACTTACTCATTAAAAAGTGCATTGGATCAATCAATAAGTCGTATTGTGAAAAATCATCTTCAGAACTAACAAAATCAACTGGAATATCATGTTCATAAAAATAACGATAATGCTTTTGAATTGTTTGCCAGATATTTTTATTCACGCTATAACTTTCTGCGTCTTGCAGTGCCCAGTAACTGTCATAGCTAAAGACAATTGCGACTTTTGCTTTTGCATAATTTGTTGCTACAATTGGGCTAATTTTTTCCAAGTCTTTACCAACCTTAGTTACGTCTTTAAATGCACGCGTTTTTTCAGGATGACGATGCTCAATTACAGCCCCATGAAACATTTCTGATGATCCTCGTGAGGCTCTAAGTTGGAAATATAATACTCCTTGGCTACCATGTGCAACATCCTGTAGACTAGCCAATTCATGCATTCCAGGTCTTTTTGCACGATCAAAGTTATGCCAATTAACACGTGACGGAGGATTTTCCATCACTAGAAAATTCTGATGTTTCAAACTTCTAAAGAAATCATGAATTAATCCAACATTTCGTCCAAGTTCTTCAGTAGTTTGACTGTCGTTACCCCAAGCAGGATAAGAATCCCAAGAGATAAAATCCAAATGACGCGCTACCTTTTGATAATCAAAGCCAGCAAATGGATCCATCAACGGATTTCCAGCCATCATATTCGTAGTTACAGGAATATTAGGAGTGATCTTTTTTAAGGGTGCTGTTTCATTATCAATAAATGAAATTGTCTGGTCAGTAATAAATCTCTTCCAGTCTAAGTTCATCCCTTTATTACCCATTTCACTTAAAGGACTAGGCGGATTAACTTGACTCCAGTCATTATAAGTATGACTCCAAAAAGTGTTCCACCAGGCATGATTTAAAGTAGCTAGATCGCCATACTTATTTTTCAGCCATTTTCTAAAAGCATCTTTACATAAATCGCAGTAGCATTCACCTGAATATTCATTAGAAATATGCCAAAGCACCAAACTTTTCCTTTGACCAAAATGTTCTGCCAGTTTTGTGTTAATCTCATAAACTTTTTTTCGATAAATAGGTGAAGTTAAACAATGATTATGTCGTCCACCAAAGCCACGTTTATTTCCCCGGTTATCTGTTCTAAGAACTTCTGGATACTTTTGAGCAAGCCAGGCTGGTCGTGCTCCACTTGGCGTAGCTAAAATTACATGACCATTCATTTCCTCTACTCGATCAAAAATCTCATCTAACCAAGAAAAATCATAATTTCCTTCTTGCGGTTCTAATTTGGCCCACGAAAAAATCCCAACAGTCACAGTATTAATTTTAGTCTGCTTAAAGAGAGCAAAATCTTGATTAATTACATCGGGCTCATCCCACCATTGTTCGGGATTATAATCACCGCCATGTAAAAATTGGTTAATATCTAAGGCACGCTTCATGATTTTATTCCTTGTTTCTTTCTATTCTGTAATTCAGAAAACGTAGCTCTCCTTTAAAATGATCATATCGCTTTTTTAAACTTCAATTCGTCCATTTTTTGTATTTAAATTTAAATTAAATGTATGCAAAAACAGCTGATGTAAAAGTCAGCTGTTCTTTATTATTACTTATATATGATATTGGAATAAAAGTACTAGATATTTGGTCTGTTTCTCTTCTTAGTGTTATTTTTAACATGAAAGTGCACTTTTAAATATTATTAACTGTTTTTCATAAATATTGAGGTAGAAATTATGAAAAAGAATATTCAATATAATGTAGGTCAATGGTTACCCAGTGATCAAGAATTCTACAATAAATGGCTAAAAAAGGTTTTAAAAGAAGCGGAAAGTGAAGAAAATCAAAAATTACTTCCTCCAGTTCAAGCTTTAAAGAATTTAATTGAATCTGATCGGTATTTATACAATGTTACGCAGATGATGTTTGATGAAATTCCTGAAAAGTATGTTGATACTCCAATGGGAACCCCACAAGTTCGAAATTATAAACAAATGTTATTAATGCTCAACCGAATTATTCAAAGAGCTCCGGAATTCAACACAACTGGATTAGTCGGTACACCAATTAATGCAATTTTAGACTATCCTATGGCCACTAAAGCGGGTTATGTATTCTTTATGAATCCAAAAGTCAATGAAAAGCTTAGAGATATTTTGAATTATTGGGGTAAATTTCTACAAACCCCAGACTCAACATATGTTCTTAATACATCTAAAAATGGTTGGTTAAGTGACTATGCATTAAATGAAATGGCTAAAGTAGCAGATGGTGACAAATTTACGACTATTTTCAAATGCGCTTCTGAAGATCGTGAAAAGCATCTAGGTTTTACCTCTTGGGACAACTTCTTTACTCGTTTATTTAATCCTGGTATTCGCCCTGTTCAAGATCCTGATGATCCTGATTCTATTGCTAATGCCTGTGAATCAGCTCCATTTAGAATTGCGCATGATTTACCAATGAAAGCAAAATTCTGGATTAAAGGACAACCTTATTCTCTAATGGATCTATTACACAACGATCCCTGGACATCAAAATTTGAAGGCGGAACTTTATATCAAGCCTTCTTAAGTGCCTTAAGTTACCACAGATGGAACAGTCCAGTTAGTGGTACTATCGTAAAAGCTTATAATTTGCCAGGATCATATTACTCTGAAAGTCTATACCAAGGTTTTGCAAATGAACGTGGTGCTGACCCAGTTGCAGCAAATGACTCTCAGGCCTTTTTAACTGCTACTGCCACTCGTGCTGTTATTTTTATTAAAGCCGATAACCCTAAGATTGGCTTAATGTGTTTTGTAGCTGTTGGTATGTCTGAAGTTTCAAGTGATGAAATTACGGTTAGAGTTGGTCAACATGTTAATAAAGGTGATCAACTAGGGATGTTCCACTTTGGCGGTTCAACTCACGTTCTTTTATTTAGACCAGAAACAAAGGTTGAATTTAATTTACATGATCAAGAACCTGGTTTAGGTAGTTCAAACATTAAAGTTCGCGAAGAAATAGCACGTGTTAAATAAGCTATTATTTTAATTAAAAGAAAGAAGATCTCAAAATGACTAAAGCTAAAAGTCATAAAATTGGTCTCTTTGGTCTAATAGCTATGGTAGTCGGCGCTATGATTGGTGGCGGGATTTTTGATATTCCTCAAAATATGGCCGCTTCATCCTCTCTTGGTGCTGTTCTCATAGCGTGGGTTTTAACCGGTATTGGTATGTTTGGACTTGCCTTTACTTTTAAAATTCTTGCCGAAGAAAGACCAGATTTGAGTATTGGTATTTATTCCTATGCACGAGCTGGATTTGGTAAATATGTTGGTTTTAATTCAGCATGGGGCTATTGGATTGAAGCAATTACGGGAAATGTTGCTTATGCAGTTATGCTTAATGACTCATTTGGGCGTTACTTTCCAATTTTATTAAAACACCAATGGCCAACAGTTGTATTTGGAATTGTTTTAATTTGGATTTATAACTTTTTAGTTCTTAATGGTGTTAAAGAAGCAACCTTTCTTAATACTATTACTGTTATTATCAAGTTTATCAGCTTGGCTATTATTTTAATTTGTATGTTGATCTTCTTCCGTTTTCCTACATTTTTCTGGGGATTCTGGGGACAAGGATTGCATCTAGGAAACTTTATCTCACAAATTAAGGCTCCAATGCTTGTAACTTTATGGTGCTTTATCGGTATTGAAGGTGCGGTAGTTATTTCTAACCATGCAAAAAATCCAAAAGATGTTGGTAAAGCCACAGTACTAGGATATTTAACCTCACTTATCGCTTATGTTCTAATCAGTATTGTTGCTTATGGTATTTATCATCAACCAACTCTTTCTAAATTAACTGACCCATCAACAGCTTACTTAATGAAAAATTTACTTGGTCCTTGGTTTATAGACTTTGTAACTATCTCTGTAATTATTTCTGTTGGTGGATCATGGGTTGCTTGGACTGTTATGATGGCACAACTTCCATACGCAGCCGCAAAGGGACATGTTTTGCCAAAATTCTTTGCTCATGAAAATAAGAAAAAAGTACCTAGTGTATCTTTGTATATTTCAAGTATTTTAATGTCCTTATTTATGATCTTAGTGGTAACAGCCAATAACGTATATCTTGCATGTATTGATATTACTGGGGTAATAATTTTACCGTGTTATCTATTAAGTTCAATGTATCTTTGGAAAATTGCACAAAAACGAGAAATTTTTGCTAATGATTCTCACAAGCGTAATAAGAGCCTATTCATAGGAATTTTATCCACCATTTATTGTTTATGGCTCCTATATGCAGCTGGGCTTAACTACTTATTAATTTCAACTATTATTTATGCCGTAGGTATTATCTTCTACTACTTTGCAAGAAAAGAATATGACAAAGACGGTACTCCTTTATTTAACAAATGGGAGTTGGCATTAGCTATTATTATTTGTGTTTTAGCAATTGTCTCTATTTATCTTCTTATTACAAAAAAGATTTCATTATAGTTATTAATATTAAAAAGAGTGTTAAAAATGAAAAAAGATGTAAAATTTAACGTTGGACAATGGTTACCTAGTGACCAAGAATTTTACAATACTTGGTTAAAAAAAGTATTGAAAGAAGCCGAAGCTGAACAAGATCAAACTCTTTTACCACCTGTTCAAGCTCTAAAAGATTTAATTGAATCTGACCGCTATCTTTGGAATTTATTCCATATGATGTTTGAAGAGGTTCCAGTAAAATATGTTAAAACTCCAATGAATACTCCTGCTGTTCACAACTATCATCAAATGCTTCGCGTTATTAATCGGGTGATGCACCGTGCTCCAGAATTTAATGCTACTGGATTAGTTGGTTTCCCTATTAATGCTATTCTAGATTATCCAATGGCAACAAAAGCTGGCTATGTAGCTTTTATGGATCCACGCGTTAATCAAAAACTCCGTGATATTTTAGATTATTGGGGCAAATTTTTACAATCCCCTGATTCTACTTATGTGCTCAATCGTTCCCAAGAAGGTTGGCTTGGAGATGAAGCTTTAAAGAGCATGTGTGACGCAGCTTATGGTAAAAATTTCCATGATATTTTTGCTTGTCCTAATGATAATATTGATCAACAATATGGTTTTACTTCCTGGGATCACTTCTTTACTAGAACATTTAATCCAGGTGTTCGTCCAGTTGTTAATGCCGATGACCCTGATTCAATTGCTAATGCTTGTGAATCAGCACCATATCGAATCGCCCATAACCTACCTTTAAAGGCTAAATTCTGGATTAAAGGACAACCATATTCATTAATTGATCTACTCCATAATGATCCATTAACATCAGAATTTGTTGGTGGTACACTTTACCAGGCCTTCCTTAGTGCATTGAGTTATCACAGATGGAACAGTCCAGTTAGCGGAACAGTAGTTAAAGCTTATAACTTATACGGTTCTTACTACTCTGAAACTTTGCCACAAGGATTTGAAAATCCTAATGGCCCTGATCCAGCTGCTCCTAATGATTCTCAAGCTTACATTACCGAAACTGCATCACGTGCTGTCATCTTCATTAAAGCAGACAACCCTAAGATTGGCTTAATGTGCTTTGTAGCCGTAGGTATGGCAGAAGTTTCGGGCAACGAAATCACTGTTAAAGTTGGTCAGCATATTAATAAAGGTGATCAACTTGGTATTTTCCACTTTGGTGGCTCAACTCATGTTCTTTTGTTTAGACCAGGAGTTAATGTTAAATTTAATCTTCATGGTCAAGAGCCAAGTTTAGGTTCCCATAATATTAAAGTTCATGATGAAATCGCTAGAGTGGAATAAAATACATTAAATTTTAGTTTCATATAATTCAAAAGACTGTTCTGAAATAATACCAGAACAGTCTTTTTGTTAGAGCATTAATTGCATCTGATCATTAAAATAATTTTTATAGGCAAGATAAACAGAAATAATCGCTCCTAAACTTGTAGCAGATAAAAGCATAAAAGTTACCATAATCTGATACTTAATTGCATAAATTGGATTTACTCCAGCAAAGATCAATCCTGACATCATCCCCGGCAAATTAACTAACCCTACTGTTTTAGCTGAATCGATCGTTGGCTGCATAGCAGTCTTAATACTACGCCGAATAATTGGCATCGATGCCGTTTTAATATCACTACCTAAAGCTAACCTTTCTAAAACGGGCTGTCTTAAATCATGAAAACTTTCGTTTAAAGATTTATAGCAAAGACCTATTGCAACCATTTCATTACCTGCAATCATCCCTGTAATTGGAATTACTTGCATGGGTATTGGTTTAATGACGCCAGAAAGAAGTAATACAGCTAATGTAATGTAGGTTCCTACGGCCTCAGCTATAATTGAATTCCATAATTTTCGATTAGTATTTGGATCTCTACCATTCGCATTCCATGAAGCATTAAAAATAATGACAAGTGTAGAAACAAAGGTTAGCCAAAAAGTATTTACATTGAAAATTACTTTTAAAATATATCCAATAATGACTAGCTGAATAATGGCTCGCACAACACTAACCAAAATATCTTTAGTAAGGCCTAGCTTTTCTTTAACAGAAATTCCAATTGATACTAAAACTAATAAGAATGCAAAAACTAGAGACCAGTTACTGACAACTACGTTTTTCATCGAGAAATGCCTTCTTCACTTCAAAAATTTTATTGGCTTTTTCAATTTCACTTTTATCATGAGTTACTTGTAAGATAGTAACATGCTTCTTGCGCACATCATCAAATAAATGATGAACAATTTCCTTACTATTTTCATCAAGTCCTGTAGTTACTTCATCTAATAGTAAAATTTGTGGTAAAAAGACTAGATTTCGAATTAAGGCAACTCGTTGCTTTTCTCCACCAGATAAAGAATTAATATTTTTCTTCAAGAAAGTATGATTTAGACTTACTTTATTTAATAATTCAGTTAGATGCTCTTCATTGACTTCCTCTCTTCGAATTTGGTAAGGAAAAATCAGATTATCTCTTACCGTTTTTCCAAAAAGAGACGGTTGCTGGAAGCAATAGGAAACTTGCCGACGATATTCAAGCGGAGAATATTGACTAATATCTTTTCCCTCATATTCGATTGAACCAGAAGTAGGTGTAAGTAGGCTAGCAATAATTTTTAAAAGTGTACTTTTTCCTGCACCAGAAGGCCCTATAATTGTTAAAAAGTCTCCTGAATTTACACTTAGATTAATATTTTTCAGAACGGTATTTCCATCAACAGAATAATTTAAATTTTTAATTTCTAAAAGATGCATAGCTAACCTTCTATATAAATATTTATTTTTATTATAAACGATATGAACCCCGAAATTCTTATCTTAGTTTCGGGGTTCATATCTATAACTTATATTCTATTTATTTTTCTTCGGCCAAAAAACCGATAAGAGACAAAAAACAAGTCCGAAAATTAGCTCCCAAATAAATGGTTGATTCCACATAAAAAGATTACCAATTTCACTTGCTGTATAACGAACAATATAAATCAATACACTAATAATAGCCATACACCAACTAAAAATTGCTACTTTTTTGAAAAATACTTTCCAGTCCATTAGATCACCTTAAAACTATCTAGCTTTTCTTGTGTCATATCACGAATAATTGCAGTTGCTAAATCAACTGAAGCCTTAAAGTCTTTATATGCTGAGAAACAATATGGGGAGTGCTCATAACGAACTGGAATTCCAATAACAATTGTTGGAGCACCATATTCATAGTAAATGGCGGCTCCATCTTGTCCGCCACCTGTTCTAACAGAACGAGTATATGGAATATTATTCTTATCAGCTATATCACAAGCATACTGTTGAAACTTAGGATTTGGTAAAAATGTAGTATCCATATCTCTGAGCATTGGACCGCGTTTTAAGCCAGTTTGAGATAACCATTCCGGCTCAAAAGTATCATCAGCTGGACAACTTTCTAAAACAATGCATAAATCTGGCTTAATTTTTCTTCCAGTTACATACGCACCGCGAAGTCCTACTTCTTCTTGACTAGATAAAGCAGCTACTACATCAAAATTAGTCTCTTCACCTTTCAAATTATCTAAGATGTCTACCATGGCTCCTGCACCAAAGCGATCATCAAAGTCTTTACCGAAGAATAAGCCGGATTTTTCATGGTATTCGCATTTTACATCAACAAAAATTGGACAACCAGTGTCAATTTTATAATCTTTAATGGTCTCTTCCCTACTTGATGAACCTACATCAATAGACATATCAGCAACTTCTGGGATTGAATTTCTTTCAGCAGCAGTCATAAAGTGTGGAGGCTTTGTAGCTACTACTCCAGGAATATATTCACCATCACGATTACGAATTTTCACCCTTAAAGCTGGGATATTATACTTTACCCAACCACCAAGTGGAACAAATTTAATTAATCCATTCGGACGAACTGCCTGGGTAATAAAACCAACTGCATCTGAATGAGCATCCATTTGAATAACAGGGCGATTACCTTTATTTTCTTTCTTAGCTGCATATACATTAAGCATCCCATCTACCGTAATATCAGCAGTATTTTTAGCATAAGTAGAAAACAATTTTACAAATTCTTCTTCAAAGCCAGATGTAGAATTTGCATCTGAAAATTCTTTTAACATTTGAATTTCTTGTTCTTTTTTCATAATTTTTCCTCTCGCAAACGCTTTTATTTTAATTATATTTATGTCTTTAAACTTTTTAAAGAAATTCTTTGCAAATTTTAAATCTAATACCAAATCTTCTTTAAAAAAATAAAGGTATTCTATTTAACAAGTAAGGGAACTTCTACACCTTACTTATTCTCCCAAAATAACATACGACATTAAAAAGCAGACTTCTAATCCCCCAGAATGTCTGCTTTTTCGTGTCTTTATTTTCTTATTCATTGTCTTTACTTAGCCTATTCCTCTAGCGATATTCATAGTGTAATGTTCAAAGATAAAAAAGTAGCATTACACTATCGTAAATATGATTTTTCTAAGGTTACTGATCTCTTGAATTAAAAAGGGACTAGTCGTAATTACAATTAAGTGCGCTATACTTATTTTAAATTGATAGTTGTAATTACAACTTAGAAAGGATACCTATGAGAAAAAGACCCTTAGCAAATTTACTTTATCATATTGGCAAATTAGAAAATCTTTTGATCAATCAAAAACTAGCTTCTATTAACCTACGAATGTCACACGCTCATGTCTTAAGATATATTCAAAAACATCCTGGTTGCATTCAAAAAGAAGTAGCTGATTATCTTTTTTACCAACCAGCAAGCTTTACCAATGTAGTTAAATTATTAGAAAAGCGCAATATGATTGAGCGAAGACCAGATCCTACAAACAGCTTAAAGAAGCAATTGTTCCTGCTTCCCGCTGGTAAAGAAGTTCTTGATCAAGTAAACGATGCTTTTGATGACGTAAATAAATTAGTGGGAACTGTTGATTCCGAAACTTTATTAAAGCTTGAGAGAATTTCAACTAATTTAGAAAAACAAATTTAAAGAAAGGCAAAATTAATGAGTAAATTCAAACCCTTGTGGGAATACATTAAAGATAATAAAAACGCAGATTTCCAACTATCTTTTGATCAAATCAAAAAAATTGCAGGTCTACCAATCGATCACTCCTTTTTAACCTACAAAAAAGAACTATTAAATTACGGCTTCAAGGTAGGCAAAATATCTTTGAAAAACAAAACTATAGATTTTAAAAAGTTGGGAGATTAGATGATGCAAAAATCAGATAAACCGATTTGGAAAAAGAATCTTTATATCCTTTCAATTGCAGTTTTTATTGCTGGAATTGCTTTTTCCGAAATTATGCCTTTTCTACCTCTCTACATTGATACCTTGGGTCATTTTACTCACCAACAATTAAATTTTTGGTCTGGATTTATTTTCTCAGGCGTATACTTTGTTTCAGCCATTATTTCTCCTTGGTGGGGAAAATTAGCTGATAAAAAAGGCAGAAAACTAATGATTCTCAGGGCTTCTTTAGGAATGGCAATTGTTCTTGGAAGCATGGGATTAGTGACTAATGTCTGGCAATTGTTCTTCCTAAGGATGTTGCAAGGAGTATTTGCTGGGTTTGTTTCAAACTCAAATGCCTTAATTGCTACAGAAACTCCAAAAGAAAAATCTGGTCAGGCTTTAGGAACAATGGCTTCTTCTTTCACTGCCGGCAACTTACTGGGACCATTTTTAGGAGGTGCGCTAGCTTCTGCATTTAGCTACCGAGTTACTTTCTTTATCACAGGCGGTTTATTGTTAATCTCCTTCCTTCTTTCACTATTCTTTGTTCATGAAGAAGGTTTTAAACCTATTACTGAAAAGAAATTAGATAAGGCCAGTGGTGTTATCGCAACTCTCCGCTCTCCTGCTCTAATTTTTGGACTTTTACTAACCACTTTAATTATTCAAGCAGCTAATAACTCAATTAATCCAATTGTCTCACTGTATGTTAAGCAATTAATGAATGGACACGGAGATGTTGTTTTCGTTTCTGGAGTTATTGCAGCATTACCAGGAATTGCAACGTTTTTGGCTGCTTCTCGTTTTGGAGCCTTAGGAGATAAAATTGGAACCCATAAAATTATTATCGGTGGTTTTATTGGAGCAACAATTCTTTTCTTCTTAACCGCTTTTGTTCACAACACAACTCAACTCGGTATCTTACGATTTTTAGTAGGCTTTACCGATTCTTGTCTCTTCCCACAAGTTCAAACTTTATTAACTAAGAATTCACCAGCTGCTGTAACAGGAAGAATTTTCTCATGGAATCAGAGTGCAATGTATATTGGAAATATAGTTGGACCTCTTTTAGGTTCCTTTATTGCCGGTATTTCAAGCTACAGCATGGTATTTATTGTCACAGCAGGTATTGTGGTCTTGAATTTGATTTTGTTTAATTTGAATGTCGTTAGAAATCTTGCAAAATAATTTTAAATAGCGTCTCTCCAAATTGAGAAACGCTATTTTTTATATTTTTCCTGGTCCTACACCTTCATAATTATTAAAATAGTTAAGGATATTAATACTAAGAGGAAAAATAGCAATTTATGAATATAAAATTTAAGAATAAATCGCCTAGTCTTTTCTAGTAAAATCGCTGTATACAATTTTACTAGTAGAAAAGGATGAAAATTTAAACGTGGATGAATTAAAAGATTTAAACCCTGACAAGAAATTTATTTCCTGGCAGACCTTATTTTTAATGGCTCTTTGTACAGTTATTGGACTAGATGACATCATGTACAATTTCCAAAACCAAGGAATGGCGGTCATCTTCTCATGGATCGTTATGGTTCTGTTTTATGTTATTCCCTATTCCTTAATGGTGGGACAATTAGGTTCAGTTTTTAGTACTAAAGGCGGAGGACTTTCTTCATGGGTACGCGGAACTGATGGCGAATTCTTGGGATATTTCACTGCTTGGACTTATTGGGCGGCTTCAATTCCTTATGCTGTTGATTCAGCTAATGAAGTTATTGTTGACTTAGGTTGGGCTCTTACTGGATCAGAAAAGTTTCAGGATCAAATTTCCAACTCTTTGTTTGCCCTCTTAACCTTTGTAACTTTTATTGTCTTCATCATTGTTGAACACCATTTTTCAAATTCAATGGAGTTCTTGTCAACCATTGGTGGTGGACTAATGGTTATTATGACTATTCTTTTTGTTGTCCTTGCCTTTGTAGGTTTGGCAAAATCAGATGGCCATATGGCCACCACCAATTTCACTTGGAGAGATATCTTTCCTAAATTTGACTGGCACTACTTCTCAACAATTGCAATGCTAATCTATGCAATGAATGGTGCCGAATTAGTTGCGCCTTATGTAACTAAAATGAAGAAGCCACAATATGACTTTCCTAAAGCGATGATTGCTTTAGCAGCAATGACAGCATTCTTAACAATATTTGGATCATTTGCCTTAGGAATTTACTTTAACGCAAACCACTTGCCTAACGACTTAAAAATGAACGGTGCTTATTATGCCTTTAAGATGATTGGCCACCAATATGGTTGGGGCAATTTTCTTCTCTACTTCTGGGCTTGGACATCTTTCTTCTTTAACTGTGCATTGCTAGCAGTTTTACTTGATGCAATGACTAGAATGTTAATTTCTGATACTGGTAGTCGCTATATGCCTAAGTTCCTTAGAAAAAAGGATAAGAATGGTTTACCAATTAACGGGTATATATTAACTGTAGCTTTGTCATCATTCATTATGATTTTAGGTATCTTTTTGCCTAACATGAACGATATTTTTAACTGGTTACTTAACTTAAACGCAATTGTTTCACCAGGTGTTACCTGCTGGATCTTCTACTCATTTATGCGGATTAGAAAAGATTCGAAAAAGTTTCCTTCAAAATATGTCTTTATTAAAAACGACAAAATTGCCTATGCTGTTGGGCTAACTCTCCTTCTTGTTACTGCTATAGCCACGATTATGGGAATCACGCCACAAGATGTACCGGAAGGAAGCAATATTTGGTGGTATGAATTAATTATTAATATTGTTGCTGTAATCGTCTTGATTGGTTTAGGAGCAATTCTGCCTGGAATCAGACACCGAGAAATTGAATATGGTATTGCTTTTGATAAGGTTCAATGGATTTCAATGATTGCAATCATTATGGGCTCAATTATCTTCGGAATTTACCTAGGAGGATTAAAACACTTATCTGGACGTGGAATCTACATTGCTGTTGAAGGTATACTTAGTCTGCTGATTGTTTGGCTAATTGGTAGAAGAAAACCTAACCTAGCCAACGGTTTTAAGGCTGAAGAAGACTAACAATTAACTTTATTAATTATCGTGAAAAAGCATATTCTGATTTTATATTGGAATATGCTTTTTTCTCGAATAAATTCTACAAATTAATTATAAAAAATCCCTCCACTTTGCGTAATAAACATATGGGATGCCCCTCAAATATCTTTAGAGAGGATTTACTCATATGGTAAAGAAAATCGAGCCTTGGTTTGGGTTCACGGAAGATAAGGTCTTTGGGATGGTGATGGAAAACAAAGAATTCTGCCAGTATTTGCTAGAAATCATCATTCCAGATTTGAAAATTAAAAAAATTGATTGGTTAGACAAGCAGGTCGAGATTAATAATCTTAAGCGCAAGAACGAAGCTAAAGAAGTTAGACTTGATGTACTAGTCACAGACCATAAAGGACGAGTGTTTAATATCGAAATGCAAACAACGGATCAGGACGATATTGGTAGACGAATGCGTTACTACCTTTCCAGACTTGATTTACGTTATACTTTAAATAAAGGAAAAACCTATCGAAATTTGAAAGACGCCTATATTATTTTTCTCTGCAATTTCAAACCTAAGAAAGACGATAAATTTTATGAGTCTTATCACACTTACTCTGATCAAGATAAGTCGAAACAATTGCAGGATGGCGTGACAAAGATTATTATTAATTCACAAGTTTCAGCTAAAGGACAAAGCGAAGATTTAAAAGCATTAGCTAAACTGATGAATAATGAACCAGTTAAATTAAATAAACATTTTGATTATGCGCAAAGAAGAATTAAAGAAATCAATGAAGATCCAGAAACGAGGGAAAAGATTATGCTTTACGAAACAAGAATGCTAGAACGTGAACAAGCTGCTGGAAAAGCAGGATATGAGCAAGGAAAAGAAGAAGGAAAAGAAGAAGGAAAAGTCGATGTAGCTAAAGTTATTCTTGAGAATCAAATGGATAATGGCAGCACTTTAGAGCAAGCTACAGAATTTATTAGAAATTTAAAGATAATTCCTAATGAAAAATTAGAGAAAATTGTTGCTATGTATAACTCACCTAAAAATTAATACATCTATTTCTTCCACCACAATAGATGGGCATCATCTTCACATGGCTGATATCACTCAAACACAAATAAAAAGAACAATGATCAATAATTAAGATATTGTCATTGCCCCTTTTGAATCATACTAAATTTTCAAATCATCATAACTTTGTAAAACTTTGCAGTCTTGATTGTCTCGACTATGTTGTTACAGATATGCCAGTAGAAGATAGACGTATTTTATATGCTCTTAAAGAAAATCATGTAAATATTATTTACGCTGATTGTAAAATTAAATTGAACACTTGCTAAAAAATAAAAAGTCCATTCGGACCTGTTTGATAGAATGTAGTTACCACACAACATTTAGAAACGAGGTCAAAATGGACTCTTTACATTCTACCATGAACCAGCACGTTAAAGGAAAGCATTTATCATTCGAGGAAAGAGTTATTATTCAAGTGCGTTTGAAAGATGGATGGTCTTTGCGTGCAATTGCCCGTGAATTAAACTGTTCTCCTTCTACTATCAGTTATAAGGTTAAGCGTGGCACCGTAGAACTGTATCATGGCAAAGTTAAAAGATATAAGGCTACTCAAGGACATGATGTATATCAAGCTCATCGTAAAAACTGCGGGCGCAAATCAGACTTTCTCAAGAAAACTCAATTCATTCACTATGTCCACAAACATTTCTTTAAAGACGGCTGGTCGCTTGATATGTGCAGTAATGTGCCACTGCTGTTTGCTCATTTAGCAGCAGAGATGTTGTCTGCACCAAAACTCTTTACAATTATGTCGACCAAGGTCTATTAGATATACATAATTACGATTTGCCAGAGAAGCTTAAACGCAATACTAAGCTTCATCGTGTTCGCAAAAACAAGAAAAAACTTGGTAGAAGTATTGAAGAACGTCCAAAAGAAATTAGTGAACGTAATGAATTCGATCATTGGGAATGCGATTTGGGTCTCGGACATAAAAATAATGATGATGAGGTATTGTTAACTCTATCTGAGCGCATGAGCCGTGAATTCTTAATTATACGTATTCCCGACAAGACCTCTGTCAGTGTCATGCAGGCCTTTAAAGAACTCCCAGCGAACACCGGAATGATATTTTCAAAACTATTACCACTGATAATGGCTCGGAGTTTGCAGATCTTTCAAACTGAGAAGACGTATCAAATACTTTAGTTTACTATGCTCATCCTTACGCTTCCTGTGATAAGGGAACAGTTAAAAGACACAATGGTCTTATTCGCAGATTCATTCCTAAAGGAGAAGCAATAGCTAACTATTCTTTACAAGACATCATTAATATTGAAACCTGGTGCAATTCTTTGCCAAGAAAGATACTGGCCTATCATACACCAGATGAAATCTTTGAAAGAGAATTAGATCTAATCTATCAAGCAGCTTAACTAAAAGTGTTCAATTTATTATTGCAATTTACGAAAAAATAATTTATACAAAATAACCCCAAATTCGAAAAAAGAATTTGGGGTTATTTCATTTTTTGATTTTCTCTAAAAATCCATACTCACTGAATTAAATACTCTTAAATGATACGGAAGACGGCTTTACAGCTGCATCATCAAGAATAAACATGCTTAAAGCGTATGAACTCTATGGAAAATTAGTTTATATATCTATTTTATTATAAGTAAATAGATCTCTGAGATTAAATATGTAAGCAACAAATGATAATATCTTTTGCTACTTTTACCCTATTTATCATATAGGGATTTTAAGAGTCAGGTATTTTCAAAAAATAGTAACTATGGTTAAAATTATAAAAAATTCATCACCTCCTTACTTTAGACGATATCAAATATTTTTCTTGTTCTAATTTCTTATCAATCAATTTTATGCTAGTAAGGCTACAACTAAAGGAGCCATAACTGTCAAGAAAATATTTCCTAAGGCATAAGTTGGTGTATAACTTAATGCAAAAACAGTAGAGTCAGTTTCTGCATTTACAGCATTCAAAGCCGCAGTAATAGTTCCTGAGCCACAAAGTGACCCAATATTATCAACAATGTCCATCTTTAAAAGGAATTTACTAATAAGTAAAGTAAAGAGGTGAGGCAAAATTGATACAAATACCCCAATTACAAATACTAACCAACCCATTTCCTTTAAAGCAGTAACAAATCCGCTACCAGCTTCAAGACCTACAACACCAATAAATAGGTTCAAGCCTAAACTCTTTAATAACCAGGCTGTTGAAGGCGGGATAACTCCTGTATTTGGATGTCTTTCTTGGAGCCAACCAAAATATAGACCAGCAAATAAGGCACCTCCGCCTCCACCAAGAGTCAAAGGAATTTTATGAATTGTAATAACAATGGCACCTAATAAGATACCTAAGAAAATACCAATTGACATAAAGCTTACATCAGTCTTAGTTCCAGCGGCTTTAACATATCCAATAAGTTTAATATTGTTTTTAAGATAATTTGCTGGACCAACAAGTGTTACGTGGTCACCTGTAGTTAACTTGGTATAATCCTCTATATTTTTACCATCATGTTGTGCACTATCAATTAAAACACCATTAGCTAGGAATTTTTCTAAAGTATTATATGAATATTCTTTAGTTAGTAGTACAGTGGCTTTCTTTAATTGAATAGGATAATTATTTACATCAATTTCTTTAAGTGCAGTGTGAGAGTTACTAAATGAAGCAAAACTCTTTATATTACCAACAACAATTATTACATCAGTTGGCTTTAAAATGATTTTAAAGCTAGTTAAAGGTTGCTTATTTCTATAAATCTCTTCAATAACTAGACCATCATTAGCCTGATCAAAAGCTTGAACACTTTTTCCAACTAACTCAGAATCTTTTGTAATTTCAAACGCTCTGATTCGAATATTAGAAGAAAGCTTAACACCTTGTGTTTGCGACTTAATATGGTTCGTCTCAATATATTTCTTAGTAGCTTCTTTCAAGTTAACGTGAAGAATTGCAGGAGCAATATTCTTTAAAAAGATCAAAACTCCAACAGTACCAAACACATAGGTCAACGCATACGCAATTGCAACTTGAGACATAGCTGCTTGTTTAGCCGCAGAAGATATATGTAAGGCTTCAATTGCAGAATTAGCTGTTCCAATACATGCTGATTGAGTTAAAGCGCCGGCAATAATACCACCCGCTTCACCAAATTTAACATGAAATACTTTAAAGAAACCAAAAGCGACTCCAAAAGCAATTACTGAAAAGATAACGCTTTGGATAATAAACTTAATACCTTTTTTCTTAAAGCTATTAATAAATACCGGTCCGACTTCATATCCAATCGTAAAGATAAAGAGGTCAAAGAATAAGTTTTTAACAACTGGAGCAATTTGAAACTTGCCCATTTGGCCAATAACTAAGCCTACCAACAAAACTCCGACAGTAGCACCAAGTTTAAAGCTCTTAATATGAAACCTACCAAGTAGATAACCTAGTCCTAAGGTAAGAAAGATAGCTACTGATGGATTTGTTAATACAAATTTACATATTGAATGCCACACATTCATTTTTTCTCATCTACCTTTTTTACTTCTTACTGTTTTTATCTTCAAATTCTTTGTAGTAATCTTTCAACACATCTAATACTTGTTTACCAATTACTGCGTAGTCATTAGTTGGCAAGTTGGCTTGAGATACTCTTAACTCACCTGGTTTTGCTCCAAAACCAACACCATCAACTAAGACAACACCGTTCTTTTCAGCTAATCTCAATAGGAAGTCAACTTGTTGGAAATCATCAGCTAAGTAATCTCTAAATTCTTTTCCATAAGTCTTTTCAGCTAATCTATATACGTCAATTAATGAGTAATAGTGGGTATTAGTATCCGTGTTATCTTCTGGAGCACCCATAGCTTTATGCAAATCTTGGTATCTTTTATCAACTAATTTTCTAGCAATTTCAATATATGGATCACTAGTTCCACCATTTGTAGTCGTTAACATATGTCTTAAGGAGAATAGGCTTTCCATAATTTGTTGTGGAGTTGACAACCCAGCTGTGTGATATAACCCGATTGATCTACTATCAGCTACTAAACGGTCAATGAATTTCATCTTCGCAGGATCTAAGACATTGCTGCCATAACGTTTATTTAATTCAGCTTTATCTGCAGCATCTAACTTAGAAATATTATGATCAAAGACGTTTTCATCGTTTAAGCCAATAACTCCTAGTCTCCAACCTGTACAACCATATAATTTCGAATATGAGTAAACTAACATGGTATTGTATGGAACAACACTGTAAATACTCTTAAAGTGAGGAACAAAAGCACCATATACTTCATCACTAATAATCATTAGATCTGGATTCTTAGTAGTAGCTTGTTTAATCGCAGTTAAAGCAGCTTCATCAAATTCTTTTGAAGTAGGATTGGTTGGATCAACGACAATGAATGCTTTTACTGATGGATCTGCTAATTTTTCAATTTCTTTTGGATTAATTTCCCAGCTGTTCTTTTCATATGAATGCAAGTCTACTTCGACTAAGTCATAATCATTCAATTCAGGGATTCTCAAATATGGAGTAAAAATTGGAGTATTAATAGCAATTTTATCTCCTTTATTCAACAAATGATTTTCTGATAAAGAATGAAATGCATAAACAATTGCTGCAGTGGCACCCTCAGTTGGAAATAGTTGCGTTTCATTCTCCAAATCTACGCCTTCATATGATAGACCTTGAAGATAATGATTAATTATCACTTGCGTATTCTTCAAACATCTGTCAGGGACTGGATAATCATTTCCAATTACTCCGTTTACCCATTCAGCTACAACATCGTCACGATCTAGCTTCAAAGTATCGTGACAATAATTTACGGCATCAATTAGGAATTGATCTTCTTCATTTTTATCGGGATTTAAAAATGCAAATAATCTTTCCCTAATTCCTTCTGTTGGCATATAACCAGCCATTATGCCATTATCAATGGTTTGCTTTGAATCATATACCCCAAATTGTACTAAGCGAGCAAATGCTAGACGTGAAATTGTTTGAATCCAATTTGGATTTCCTCTACCGGCATTTAAGAAAATATTACTTTGTTTATTCTTTTGAGCTAATGCCAGCATCTTTCTACTTATTTCAAAAGCTCCCAATTTTTCCAGTTTTTTCTCTTCTTGGTTACTAAAACTATCCATAATTCTCTCCTTTTCAAAAACAATAAAGGTTATTAAATAACGCCTTTTTTCACTTTTCGCCTTTAGTATAATAAAAAAAAAAAAAATGCAATATATTAGACTTGGCATACACAAATCATTAATATATAAGGATCTTTTAACTGAAACAAAATCCTTTCTAATGAAAAAGAAAAACGTCCTAAAAATTACAGCGGTTTTTTAGGACGTTTTTTTACTACATTATATGGGTACTAAAAATTTGTTTTTTTTAGTTACTACTGTTATGTTGGACGTGAGAGTAAATATGTAATATAAGTGAATAATTTAAAAGGTGGTAAGTACTATGGCTAAAAAAAATGTTCCTAAAAAGTTAACATTTATGTCCATCTACTTTTTAGGAATTAACGGAATTATAGGTTCAGGGGCGTTCTTGCTTCCTCAATCTATTTATAAAGACATGAATCTGCTTAGTGTTATTGTCTTACTTTCTGCTGCGCTAACAATAGGATTAATTGCGCTATGTTATGCAGACTTAGCTAGTCGGTTTACTGGCTCTGGGGCTGCATGGCTATATTCCTATAATGCATTTGGTAGATTTGCAGGATATGAACTTGGTGTCTTTACATGGTTCTTAGGTTGTTGTACCTATGCAGCAGAAGTAGTTGCATTCTTAACAACACTTAAAAGTTTTATTCCCGCATTTAATCAAAGCTCGATTTATTTTGCAGTTGGAATAGGATTGATTATATTATTTTCAATTATTAATTTCTTTGGTCGTTCCTTAGTTAAAATAATTGATAATACTTCTTCAATTGCCAAATTATCAACAATTATTCTTTTCATTGTTGTTGGCGTATTTTTTATGCATTTCGTTAACTTTCATCCAGTGATGCCTGCAGCCGCTGCAAAGGGTGTTGGTCCTTTCTTTCACCATTTTGGGGCTGCCTTCAGTGTTGTCTTTTATTTATTTAGTGGCTTCTCATTTATTCCAATTGCTGCTTCACAAATGAAAGATCCAGCTAAAAATATTCCACGTGCACTTATTGCCGTAATGATTAGTGTAACGATTTTGTATACTTTAATGCTGTTAATCGCAATTGGTATTTTAGGTCATAAAATGTCTTGGTATACAATTCCAATTGCAAATGCCTTTAAAGCAGCTGTAGGTGAATGGGGATATATTGTAATAATTGTTGGAGTATTGTTGAGTATCTTTGGCGTGGCATTTACGTGTTCCTTTAATACGCCTGCTCTAATTGCTTCATTGTCACTTGAACACCACCTATTACCAGACTGGGTAGGAAAGAAAAACAAGTTCGATGCACCATGGGTAGGTATAATTTTGACTGCAGCCGTAACACTGCTCTTAATTACTCAATCTTACTTATTCTTGGTAGGCTGTATAGTATTGGCTTCCTTTGTTCAATACGTACCATCAATTTTTGCAGTTATTAAGTTTAAACATACGGATCAATATCCAAACCATGGTTTCAAACTTCCTGGTGGAGATACTATCCCAATCTTAGCATTACTAGTAGCTTGCTATTTGGTATTTAATTTCACATGGGAAACTATGTTACTATCAATTGTCGTTGCTGCAGTAACCGCCATTCTTTACTTCTTCTTAGGTAAGAAGAGATTAGCAAAAATCGGTGGTATCCCAACAGCTATTTGCGAGATAAAGAATCATCCCGAGCTAAACAAACATAATCAAAAATCAGATAATAAATAATCTACAATTTAAATTATAGACATACTTTTAAAGTAAATAGCGCCCTAATCTCAAGATAATTCGGGCGCTATTTTTATAATTGTATAGAAATCATCTATTAGAAAAACACCCCGAAGTTATTAGTTCAGTAGCTAATAACTTCGGGGTGTTTTTCTATTGCTCTTCTCTCACTAAGCAGTCTCTAAAGGCCTATAATTCACTCTATTTTTTTCTTTAATTAGTCTTTTCGAATAACCATACGCACTATAAAAATAATCCTCTCCTGCCCCTTATATTGTTCCTAGAGCCCCTTAATTTATCGCATATAAAATAATATAAATAATTTTATTTATATAGTGTTTTCTATTTTAAATATAGTTTTTAATTGCTATTTAAAGCTAGTCATATCAACATTTTTTATCCACTTAAGTCGTTATACTTGTTTTTTTTTATTTTTTTATTATGCTAAAAGGTGTCAGGTTAATAAAGCGTTATTTAATAAACGCCACTTATTTTAAAAGGAGGATTATTAAAATGAGTGAAGATATAAATTATAAATCACTATTCATTGGTGACAAATCAGAAAATGGGTCTACCTATCTTGACGAATTGACTAGATTGGTACAAAACCACTTAGGATGGAGAAAGAATTATATTCCTTCTGATATTCCTGCCATTACTGATAATGACGAAACAAAGAAAGAATATCAAGATTCATTGCGTCGCCAACATGAAGTATTGACTGAATTAGACCAAAGATTACGTCCAGGCACTATCCCATGGATGTCAGCTGGTCGTTATTGGGGACAAATGAACTCAGATACTTTAATGCCATCAATGTTAGCTTATTGCTACGCCATGCTATGGAATAGTAACAACGTTGCTTTGGAATCTTCAATGGCAACCTCAAAGATGGAAGCAGAAGTTGGTGAAGACTTCGCTAAGCTTTTTGATTATAAGCATGGCTGGGGTCACATTACTCATGATGGTTCAATGGCTAACCTTGAAGGTTTATGGTACGCTCGTCAATTTAAATCTATGCCTTTAGCTTTCAAAGAAGTTGTTCCAGATAAAGTAAAGGGTAAGAGCGAATGGGAATTGCTCAACATGTCAGTTGAAGACGTTTTGAAGATCCTTGCTACCCTTACACCTGAACAAATTGATGAAGTTAAAGCCCACTCTTCACGTAGTGGTAAAAACATTCAAAAATTAGGTAAGTTCATTGTTCCTTACACTAAGCACTATTCTTGGTTGAAGGCCTTAGATATTTCTGGAGTTGGCTTGGATCAAATGATTCAAATTCCTGTAAAGAGCGACTTCAGAATGGATATTGACAAGTTAGAAAGCACTATTAAGGATCTTGCTGCAAAGAAGATTCCAATCTTAGGTGTTGTAGCTGTTGTCGGTACTACTGAAGAAGGACAAGTTGATGAAGTAGATCGTATCGTTAAGTTCCGTAAAGAAATGGAAAAACAAGGCGTTTACTTCTATCTTCACGTTGATGCTGCTTACGGTGGTTATGGTCGTGCATTATTCAAGGATGAAAATGGAAACTTTGTAGAATACGATCAATTAGCTGATCTCTTAAAGAAACACCATGTATTCAATTACCCAGTTAGAATTTCTGAACATGTTTACCGTGGTTTTAAGGCTATTGAAGAGGCTGAATCAGTAACAGTTGATCCACACAAGATGGGTTATGTTCCATATTCAGCAGGTGGTATCGCCATTAAGTATCAAGCTATGCGTAACGTTATTTCTTACTTTGCTCCATATGTATTTGAAAAGAAGACAGCTTCTGCACCTGACATGTTAGGTTCATACATTATCGGTGGATCGAAAGCTGGTGCTACTGCAGCTGCCGTTTGGGCTGCACATCGTACTCTTCCATTGAATGTAACAGGATATGGACGTTTAGTTGGATCATCTATTGAAGCTGCTCAAAGATTCAGAAACTTCTTAAAGAAATTGAAGTTTAATGTAAAAGGCAAAGAAGTTGATGTTTATCCACTAGATAACCCTGACTTTAACATGGTTGATTGGGTATTAAAGATTAATGGTGAAACTAGTCTAGAAAAGACAAACGAATTAAACGAAAAAATGTTTGACTTCTCATCAATGTACGATAGTCACGTTTACTCAAATAGATTCCTTACCTCCCACACTATCTTTAGAAAAGATACATATGGTGATTCACCAGTTCCATTTATCGAAAAGATGGGCTTTACCAAAGATGAATGGAACAAAGTTGGTTCTGTAACCTTGTTACGTGCCGCTATTATGACTCCTTATCTAAATGACAATAAGCTATTTGACTTCTATTCAAAGGGAATAGCTAAATCTATGGAGAAGAAATTAAATGAAATTCTTTAATCTAAAGGAAGTATAGGTTATGAAAACTCAAACTTCAAAAGTAGGTCTAGGGACCTTCATTGGGATGACGGTGGCATTAGCCGCAAGTATCCGTAATATTCCTGATGTTGCCGGTAGTGGCTGGACAATGTTCTTCTACATGGGAGTAGCTACATTTCTATTCGCTTTACCTATTTGTTTAATATCCGGTGAATTTGGTAGTACTTTCCCTGAAAAAGGTGGTCCTGAGCTTTGGGTTAATAATTCATTAGGTCCAAGCTTCGGATTTGCAACCTCTTGGCTTCTTTGGGTACAAATGTTCCCTGGAATGGTTATGGTCGCTTCCGCACTACCTCCATTATTAGCAACGGCTATTAATCAAGATAAACTAGGCACTAATAACATATTTACTCTTATCGTTATTTTAGTAGTGTATTGGATTATTACATTTTTGAATATGAAATTCGACATGGCTAAGATTACTGGACAAATCGGTGCTTGGCTAGGAATCTATATTCCATTAGCTGTAATGACTATTCTTGGTATTTGCGCTGTAATCAAAAATGGCATTCAACCAGCTTCTATTTTAGGACATTTTAATGCCTCTAAATTAATTCCTGATCCAACTGATATGAAATCACTTCAATTCTTCTCCCCTATAATCTTTATTTTTACGGGAATTGAAATGTCTTCAGTCTACATTACTAGAATTAAAAAAGTATCTTACTACCCAATTGGTGTTTTGGTAACTTTAGTATTTATGTTCTTATTAAATACCGTAAATGGATTTCTAGAAAGTGCGGTAGTTCCATCTTCACAAATTGACTTAAACAATATCGTTCAACCAGTTATTGTTTTTGATAAAATTTTGGGCTTACCATCTTGGATTGCTAATATCTTTAGTATTCTAGTCTTCATTGGGGTAAGTGTTCAATTGTCTGCATGGGCATCCGGACCCGGAAAAACTATTATTTCAAGTGCACAAAAGGGATTATATCCACCAAAATTCAAATTCTGGAAGACAGACAAATTTGGTGATTCACATACCGTTCTCCTTACTCAAGCTACGATTATTTCCCTCTTTGCTTTAGTATATCTATTAATTCCTGGTATCAACGCTGCCTTTCTAGAATTAGTAAATGCTACGACAGTTCTATACTGTGTAGTATATGTATTTATGGCAATTGGATTTATTAAGTTAAGATTGCAAAAGCCTGACTTAAAGCGTCCATTTAAAGTCGGAAATACATTTGTTGCATGGATTGTTTCTATTGTATTGATTGCCACAATTATCATTGCTTTAATTGCTACTTTCGCAGTTGGTACTTTAAGCAACTTCATTATTGTAGCAATTATCAGTATTGTCTTAACACTTTTACCATTCTGGTTCGTTAAGATTAGAAAAGATTCATGGACAAGTGAAGTTAAAGATTTAATGGCTAAAGAAAATAGCGCTTCTAAGCACTAATATTAGTTTTATACTTTAATAAAAATACTACTTACTCATATAAATAGTTAATTAAAAACATACTTTGATATCAAAATACTATCATTAAGTTAAGACATTATTTTGAATTAAAGTATGTTTTTTCGTATCAATTTGATGCTTACAAAATCTATTACTTGTTATTTTTCATCTTTTATTTAATTTTATAACACCGCTTCTATATTAATATATGATGTAATACGGTGATATTTTCTTATAATTTCATGTATATATAATTATAGCTACTTATTTAAATAACACTATAAGTCTTTTCATTTGCTTTTTTTATTTCTAACTTCTAACCTAAGAGACGAATAGATAATTATTATTTTAACTTGCAAGTCGTTATATAAATATCTATTTGTTTTATTAACTTTCTATTTTGATGAAAACTCATGTGAACTAATATCTTTTGTTAACTCTGTTTTTTCATTAATAACAAATGTTGCTAATGAAAGAGATTCACAAGCCTACCATCTTTTTAGTTAGTTTCTTTTGCCTTTTTAGAAGGAGTGGGTATTTTCATGGAAGACAATAAAACTCAACAGAAAAAGACCTATATATCTATCCTTGCCCTAACAATGATGAATGTTTCCATAGTTGCCGGAATCGCAAACGATGTTCAGCAATCATTCTATGGACTTGCATCAGTAACGTACTTCGCAATCGGAGCTATTTGTTTCTTCATCCCAACTGCTTTAGTTGCGGCTGAACTAGCTTCTGGTTGGAGTAACCGCGGAGGAATTTTCCGCTGGGTTGGTGAAGGTTTAGGTAAAGGCTGGGGACTAACCTGTTTACTTATCCTGTGGTTCCAATTAATTTTGAACTTTGGGATGGGGATGCCAAGCTTTACAGCAACCATCATGTTTTATACACCAAACTATGATGCCGCTGTAAAATTCGCTCAAGCACCACAACACGAATTGCTGATCATGACAGGTTGGGTCATTTTCTATTGGATCCTTACTTATTTAGCTACTAAAGGTGTTAAGGCCTTTTCTAACATCGCTAAATACGGTGTTATTATCGGAAGTCTTATTCCTTTAGCCGTTATGGTTATTTTAGCTATTGTTTGGGTAGCTCAAGGGCATCAACCTGTTATTCCAATGACACCTAAAGGATTAATTCCTAAGTGGAATGGAATGAGTACATTAGCATTAGCTGCCGGAGTATTCTTCTCATACACCGGTATTGATACTAACGCCGCTCACATTAAACAATTGAAGCACCCTGAAAAAGATTTCACTAAAGCAATGTTTATTTCAATTATTCTTGCTTTCTTAATCTTCGTTGTTGGTACTGTAATCATTGCAATGATTATTCCTGAAAAACAAATTAACGTTTTATACACTCTCTACTCTGTATTCAGGGTTTTAGGATCAACAATTGGTATGCCTTGGTTGTACATGGTTCTTGTTTGGGCTTTACTATTCAATACTATTGCCATGGTTGTAACTAACATGGCTGGTCCATCATTTATGTTAGGTCAAGTTGGTGGTAGTGGCTTTTTACCACACTGGTTCCAACAAAACAATAAGCATAATATGCCTGCACACTTAATGTATACGCAAATCGCTGGAATGACGATTGTTGCCTATCTAGTAAAACTAATTCCAAATGTTGAAGGATTTGTTATTCTAGTTACTCAAACGATCACTGTTCTATACATGTTTTATTACATTTTAATGTTTACAGCTTTCTTGCGTTTACGTTATGACCAACCTAACCGTCCTCGTTCATTTAAAGTTCCCGGTGGTAAGTTTGGTGCTTGGCTTGTCGCAGGAGCAGGTATAATTTCATCCGTTTTCGGAATTGTTCTTGCTATCTATCCTCCAGCACAAGTTAAATCAGAAGTTGGTTCATCAACAGTTTATATTTCTGTTATTTTAGCTTTAGTTGCTGTCGTTTTAATCGTTTGTTTTGTCTTATATCAACTTTCTAAGAAACACCCAAATTGGGTAAATCCGAACAATAAATTTGCTCCGTTTACTTGGGAAATTGAAGGACTTAAGAAACCTGGAAAGGCTTTATCAAACGTTCCAACAACTGTTATGTCTAAAGATCAAAATCCAATGGGTATGCCAATCAAGCGTCCTTATAAACCAGATGAACAAGTTTCCGATGACGTTGTTAAAGCAGATGAAAACAACGGGCTTTCAACTGATGAAAGTTAAAGAGATTATCGATTTTAAAGAAAAGAGATTATTATGGTACAAATTGATAATGAAGATTTAAAACAAGTTAGATCAGAATTTTTAGATACACCAAAGTATCGTAACACTCAAAATGCCGTAATGAAGAACGGTATCAAGAAATCAATTACAAATCAAAGTGAAATTAATTCTCACCCATTTGTATTCTCAATTGATGTTGATTCAAATAAAGTTTTAAACCAAAAGCAATCTGGTCGTTGCTGGGACTTCTCAGGTTTAAACTTCATTCGTTACCACATTGAAAAAGAGCACCACATTAAGGATATGGAATTATCACCTAGCTATGTTTACTTCTACGACAAGCTAGAAAAAGGTAACTACTTCTACCAAAACATTATTAACACAGCTGATCGTCCATTATCAGATCGTCTAGTTAACTGGTTACTTACTACTCCACAACAAGATGGTGGTGATTGGCAATTACTAGTCGACTTAATCGAAAAGTACGGTATTGTTCCAATGGAAGAAATGCCAGAAGATGCAGTTAGTGCTAATTCTCAAGAATTAAACCGTATGTATGACAGAAAGTTACAAAAGGATGCTTTGAAGTTACGTGATTTAGCTAACAGCGATGCATCTGATGAAAAGATGAAGAGTGTACTTCACCAAATGAATGCAGAAAACTACCGTGTATTAGCTATTGCTTTAGGTACTCCTCCAGAGAAATTCACTTATGAATATCGTGACGAAAACAACGAATACCACACCACTGGTCAAATTACTCCATTAGAATTCTTCAAGAAGTTTGTAAATATTAACTTTGATGACTATGTTGAATTAATGAACTTACCAGGTGAAAAGTATCCATACAACACCCCATTCGGAGTTGAAATTTCTGGCAATATGGTTGGTGGACAACCAAGTCGTTACTTCAACGTTTCAATGAAGGACATGGAAAAGACTGCTATTGAACAATTGAAAGATGATGAACCTGTATGGTTTGGTTGTGATGTTCTTCAAGAATGGGCACCACAAGCAGGTCTTTTAACTGAAAAAGTCTTTGACTGGGATCGTTCATTTGGTATTAAGTTAGGTACTGACAAGACTAAGAGATTTGAATACCGTGAAAGTTTGCCAACACACGCAATGCTTATTTCAGGTGTTGATATTCGTGATGACAAGCCAATTAGATGGAAGATTCAAAACTCTTGGGGCCCAAAGGTTGGTCACAAAGGTTACTTCATTATGGGCAACGATTGGATGGAACAATATACATACGAAACTGTTGTCAACAAGAAGTACTTAACTGACGAACAACTTGCTGCTTATGAAAAAGAACCAGTAATGCTTCCATACTGGAACGCAATGAACCCAATTTAAAGAGAGTTATTTCTTTAGAAAGGACGATTATACATGGCATGTACCACTGTTTTGGTTGGTAAAAAAGCCAATATTGCTGGTTCTACGATTATTGCAAGAAATTGTGATGCTGAAGTATGTAATGTACCAGTAAAGTTTGTAGTTGTTCCTGCTAAATCAGAAAAGCAAACTTTTCATTCATATGTAACAGGATTAGATATTCCTCTACCTGAAAATGCACTTCGTTACCAAATGGCTCCTTTCGTTGATTATAAAATTCATGGTCAATTCGGTGAATGCGGAATCAACAGTGAAAATGTCGCTATGAGTGCTACCGAAAGTTTATATGGGAATCCCCAAGTATTAGGATTAGATCCACTAGTAAGCAACGGAATTGGTGAAGATGCCCTCTTAAGCATCGTGTTACCTTTTATTCATTCTGCTCGCGATGGTGTCCAATACTTAGGAAAATTAATTGAAAAATATGGTTCTCACGAAGGAAATGGGATTGCTTTTAGCGATAAAGATGAAGTTTGGTATATGGAAATTCCAACTGGTCATTATTGGGTTGCTGAAAAACTTGATGATGATAAAGCCGCTGTCGTTGCTAATCAAGTTTCCTTGCAAGATATTGATTTTGATGACAGTAGTCGTTTCATGTGGGCTCCTGGCATTAGAGAGTTTGTAGAAGAAAATCACCTTAATCCTGATCCTAATGAATTCAATTTCCGTCATATTTTTGGTACGTCTAATTCACGTGATCGTTGTTATAACACACCACGTGTTTGGTTTGGTCAACGTTATTTAGGTCATATTGCTTTCTCACCTACCAGCAACGACCTAGATTTTAGCTTTAAACCAGATCGGAAATTAAAACGTGAAGATGTTGGCTATGTTCTTAGTTCTCACTATAACGAAACAATCTATGATCCATTAGCTGATAACACACCAAAAGATGATAGAACTAAATTCCGTCCAATTTCTATGGCAAGGTGTGCTGAATCACATATTCTCGAAATTAGAAATAATGTTCCAGCTGGAATTGCTGGAATTGCTGGAATTGCTTGGATTAATTTTGCTCCAACGGCCTTTAACCCTTATGTTCCATTTTATGCTAATGCCAATGGCACTGCTCCCGAATATGAGAACACTACTGATGCATATGATCCAAATGAAGCATATTGGCTCTCAAGAACTGTTGCTGCTTTAATTCAACCAAGTTATAACGAAATGAAATCTCTATTAAGTGGATTAGATGGATTTTTGCCTACTGCTGATCAGCTTACCAATCACTTAATTCATCAAACTGATTTAGAAGCTGAAAAATTAAGTGGGCAAAAGCTAACTCAATATTTGACTAAAGCTAACGCAGCTAATGCACAAAAGGTTCTTGACCTTACACATAAAACTGTCGGAAATTTAGTAAAACATGAATTAACTTTATCTCGTTTAAGTTTCTCCATTAATACTGATCGTTTACAAAATTAAAGAAAAGCTAGGTGAATTCACCTAGCTTTTTCTTTAACGTATGTTATTTAGGAGATGATAACAATGATGGAAGATGCCAAGGAAAAAGAAAAAAAGTCTGTCAAACAGATTTATATTTCTATCCTTGCACTAACATTAATGAACGTTACTATTATCGCGGGGATCGGTAATGATGTTCAACAAGCTTTCTATGGCCTGTCTTCTGTAACCTACTTTGCCATTGGTGCAATCTGTTTCTTCATTCCTACAGCCTTAGTAGCCGCTGAATTAGCATCAGGTTGGAGTAATCGTGGTGGTATCTTTCGATGGGTCGGCGAAGGCCTGGGGAAAGGTTGGGCACTAACTTGTCTACTAATTCTATGGTTTCAAACCATGATCAACTTCGGAATGGGAATGCCTAGTTATGCTGCAACAATTATGTTCTATACTCCCATGTATGATAAAGCTGTCCAATTTGCACAGCATCCTCAACATGAAGTTTTAATTATGACTGGATTTATTATCCTATATTGGGTCTTAACATTTGTTGCAACCAAAGGTGTCAAAGCATTTGCTAATGTAGCAAAATATGGTGTTTTAATTGGTACCTTTATTCCCTTGGCTTTAATGATTATTTTAACCATTGTTTGGTTATGCGAAGGCCACCAACCAGCAATTCCAATGACTCCAAAAGGCTTAATTCCTAAATGGAACGGAATGTCTACTTTAGCTTTAGCCGCCGGAGTATTCTTCTCATATACTGGTATTGATATGAATGCCGCTCACATTAAGCAATTAAAACATCCTGAAAAAGACTTTACTAAGGCTATGTTTATTTCTATGATCTTAGTATTCTTAATTTTCGTTGTTGGTACTGTAATCATTGCGATGGTTGTACCAGAAAATCAGATTAATGTTATTTATACTTTGAACACAGTCTTTAGAACCTTAGGTGCTACGATTGGAATCCCATGGTTATATATGGTTCTAGTTTGGGCTGGTTTATGTAATGTTTTAGCTAGTGTTATTACCAATATGGCTGGTCCTTCATTTATGCTTGGTCAAGCTGGAGGTTCTGGTTTTTTGCCACATTGGTTCCAAGAAAAGAACAAACATGAAATGCCTGCTCACTTGATGTATACCCAAATTGCCGGAATGACAATTATTGCTTACTTAGTCAAGTTACTTCCAAATGTTGAAGGTTTTGTCATTATGTTGACTCAAACCATCACTGTTTTATATTTGTTCTATTACATTTTAATGTTTACGACATTTTTGAAATTACGCTACGACCAACCCAACCGTCCAAGGGCCTTTAAGGTTCCCGGTGGTAAATTTGGTGCATGGTTTGTTGCTGGTCTAGGATTACTTTCTAGCATATTCGGGATTATTTTAGCCATCTACCCACCAGCACAAGTTAAAGCTGAAGTTGGTTCTCCAGTTGTTTACATATCAGTTATTTTGATTTTAGTAGCAGTAATTTTAGGTATTTGTTTTGTTATGTATCAACTTTCAAAACACCACAATTGGGTTGATCCAACCAACAAATTCGCTCCATTTACTTGGGAAATCGAAGGTTTGAAGAAACCAGGAAAAGTTTCTTCTAACGTTCCAACTGATATTATGTCTAAAGATCAAAATCCAATGGGTATGCCTATTAAACGTCCTTACAGTCCTGATGCACAAGTATCCACTAAAGTTGTCAAGGCTGCTGAAGACAATAAGCTTACCTCATCTGATGCTGACAATTAGTTTTATATTAGAAAAGAGATTGTATTATGTCTGAAATTAACCCTACTGATTTGAAAACAATCAGATCAGACTTTCTTGATACTCAAAGATTACGTATTACTCAAAATGCGGTTATGAAAAATGGTATTAAAAAAGCCATTACTAATGAACGTGCAATTGAAAATAGTAGTTTTAACTTTTCAATTGATGTTGATTCAAATAAAGTAATGAATCAAAAACATTCTGGTCGTTGCTGGATGTTTAGTGGTTTAAACTTTGTTCGTTTCTTAATTGAAAAGAAGCACAATTTAAAAGATATGGAATTATCTCCAGATTACCTATTCTTCTACGACAAGCTAGAACGTGGTAATTACTTCTACAACAACATTGTTAAGACCGCTGCTAAGCCCCTATCTGACCGTGAAGTTATGTTCCTCCTCGCTACGCCTCAAGAAGATGGCGGTGATTGGCCACTATTAACTAACTTAATTGAAAAATATGGTCTAGTTCCAAACGAACTCATGCCAGAAACAACCCCAGCCTGGAATACAACTGAGATTAATCAGATGTATAACAGAAAATTAGACAAAGACGCAATGAAATTACGTGATTTAGTTAACAGCAATGCTTCTGATACAAAGATTAAAAGCGTTATTCGTCAACTAAACCAAGAAAACTATCGTGTATTGAGCATCTGCTTTGGTACTCCTCCAGAGAAATTCACTTATGAATATCGTGATAAGAATAAGAAGTATCATACTACTGGTGAAGTTACACCGTTAGAATTTTACAAGAAGTTTGCAGATATCAACTTAGATGACTATGTTGAACTCATGAACTTACCTGGTGGCGGCTATAAGTACAACCAAACCTATGGCATTGAACTATGCAATAACGTAGTCGGTGGTAGAAATATTCGTTACTTAAACGTTCCAATGCACGAGATGAGACGTATGGTCATAGATCAATTAAAAGATGATCAACCTGTTTGGTTTGCTTGTGATGTCTTACAAGAATGGAATAATCCTGCTGGTTTACTTTCTTTAAAGGTTTATGATTGGAAGCGTTCATTTGGTATTAGCTTAGGCAAAGACAAAGCTACTAGAGTTCAATATCGTGAAAGTATGCCAACTCACGCCATGTTAATTTGTGGTGTTGATTTACATGATAATGAACCAACTAAATGGAAAGTTCAAAATTCATGGGGTGATAAACCTGGTCATAAAGGCTACTTCATCATGGATAATTCATGGATGGATCAATATACCTATAACACAGTAGTCAACAAGAAGTATTTGACTGATACGGAACGTGCTGCTTACGAAAAAGCTGAAATCAATCTTCCATATTGGACTGCAATGTTATCTGATTAGTCTTTAATTGATTAAAAAATGAAGGTGAATGTTATGACATTAACAGATACACAAAGTAAAATTGTTGCAAAAGCTACTAAAAAAGATGTTAATGGTTGGCATTATTTAACAGTTCAAGGTGACCCTTATGAAATTGGTTTTCAACATGGTTATCTTTTAACTGATGAATTTAGGGATGCAGTGCGTGTTTACACTCATATGACACTTGAGTTATATGGAATGGACTATTCGTTCTTTGTCAATCAAGCAGTTAAAATGCACAAAGATAAGATTCCAGAAGAATATTTAGAAGAAATGCAAGGTATGGCTGATGGCTTCACAGCTAACGGGTTTGAAACCAGTGTTGATGACGTTATCGGCTGGAATGATTGGATGGAACTAACTGGCTATTGGTGGCCACAAGTTGCAGCTAACTATTCTAACAATCCACCTCAAGGACCACGCGGTTCTCACTGTTCTGGATTTGTTGCTACAGGATCTGCCACAAGAGATGGCAAACCAGTTATTGCTCATGAAAGTTTCGATGATTTCTGGAGTGGTCAATACTTTAACGTTTGTGAAGAAGTTCATCCAACTAACGGTCATGCATTTAAGATGCAAACTGTTCCTGGCTACATCGATTCAATGACTGACTTCTACGTTACTGATGCTGGTCTTGGTATTACTGAAACAACAATCGCTGGCTTTGTTGGCTATGATGTACATGGAATGCCTGAATTTATTCGTGCACGTAAAGCTACCCAATATGCAAATAATATTGATCAATGGGTAAAATTGGTTAATGAAGGCAACAACGGTGGTTATGCTAACATTTGGCTTCTTTGCAACATTAATACTGGTGAAATCGCACGTTTTGAACAAGGATTAAAACACCAAGAATTATTAGAATCAACTGATGGTTTCTACTATGGCTGCAATGCTTGTCACAATCCACGGATTCGTAACCTTGAATGTGTTGACAATGGCTATAATGATACTCGTCAACAAACTGGTGCTCGTAGAACTCGCTTTGAGCAATTACTTCCAGAAGTATCTGGAACTATTGATGATGGCGTTGCTAAGAGAATCTTAGCTGATAAGTATGATCCATACCTAGGTTATCAATGCGCTTCTTCACGTAATATTTGTGCTCACTATGATGTTGATCCACAATACTATGCTGACGATCCACACGGCGTTTGGAATGTACCTTTCTTCCCAGGTGGTTCATGCGATGGTAAGTGTGCTGATGCCACTGATATTGAAAACTTGAATATGTGGGGCATTTTTGGCAGAGCCGATGGTGAACCATTCGACGCCAAAGACTTCATGAAGCAACATCCTGAATGGAACTGGCAAAAAGGCTATCTATATGACAGACCAAGTCAACCTTGGACATTGTTTGACTAAATAAGTTCAATTAACCTAATCAAAAATAAAATCATAAAAACTACTCACACAAATAGGGTTAAGCATAATGCTTAACCCTATTTTGTTACCTATTTATTCATTACTTGCTTAATCTTTTTAAAGACAAATTGCATTACTCCAACCCAAGTTAAAGCAATCGCAACTGAACCGCAAACATCAGATGGATAGTGAGCATAAACATATACTCTAGAAATCATTACAATAACTAGCCAAACGATCAATAGAAAATCAATCCAAAAACGTTTAGTTCTATCTTTCAATACCACTGGTAAAAGCACCATAATGATCCAAATAACAATCATCCCCATACCTAAAGTATGACCACTAGGAAAACTAAATCCATCATCAACTGCTAAGTGCTGTACAGGACGAGCTCTTTGAATCAAATGCTTAATTACCCAACCAACTGCATCCCCTGTAATCATTGTTAAAACTAAGTTAGTCGCAAGAGGACGTTGTTTTCTAAACCATAAGATTACTGCAATTAATACCATCCAGATCAAGTCAACCTTGGTATCTGCTAAAAATGTAATCTTTAGCATCAATCCCTTTAAATTAGGAACAATGTGAACTAATCCTTCAAAGAAATTATCAAAGGCATTAATCCAACCTAAGTGTAAAATAATCGAAATGGCGAGAATCAAACTAATGGGTAAGCCCCAATATATCGCTTTTGAATATCTTTTCATTTTTACTCCTGTTTTCAATAATGTTTTTTCTTATTTTACCACTTATCTAAAGAGCTCAACACAATCCGTTATAATTTAACAAAAAAGCTAAGCACTTACCGCATGCTTAGCTTCTAAAATATTAATTTTTCAATTCTTACTTAATCAAATATATCTAGCTCTAATCCATCAACAATATCTCTCAACAAATCTAAACCTGCGATACTGTTCCCATCTTTATCTAAGGCCGGACTAAAGATCCCAATTCCATATTTGTGAGGTGCAGCGGACATAAGACCACCACCAACACCACTCTTCGTTGGTACACCAATTAGTCGTGAATAGGTGCCTGATTGATTATATAGGCCAGTTGTCATCATTAATGACTTGATACAACGAGCTTCTTCATCAGGGATAATGCGTTTGTTGTCCCATGGTTTTACACCGCCATTAGCTAAAACAGCCCCTAAATTTGCTAAAGAACGTGCAGTCACCATCATTGAACACTGCTTAAAGTAAGTATCAAGACTAGTCACTACATCCCCCAGCATCATGTTTTTAGATTCCATATAATATGCTAACGACCGATCTAGATTACCCGTTCGTCTTTCAGAATGATAAATTATTTGATCTAAGTAAAGATCTGGGTCATTACAAATATCACGAGCAAAATCTAAGATTTCTTCAAATGCATCGTCACCAGTCTTACTTACTACCATCGAAGTTGTAGCAATTGCTCCAGCGTTAATAAAAGGATTCAACGGATACTTAGCTCTTTCAATTTCCATATTTAGAATTGAATTGAAGGCAAAGCCCGTTTGACGGGAGCCTACATGTTTAAATACTTCTTGTATGCCCATCTTTTTAATAGCAAGCATTAAGGTAATTACCTTAGAAATACTTTCAATTGCAAAACGTACTTCACTTTGGCCTGCTTCACCTACTTCACCATCTTCTAAATCGTATAAGGCAATTCCGAGTTGCTTAGGATTAACTTCAGCTAAAGCTGGAATATAGCTAGCAACTTTTCCTTCTTTTTCTTTAGGCAAATTCTTCTTAACTAATTTTTCTAATTGAATCATAGCTATCTCTTTTCTATGAAAATACACTCTCACTTTAAGCATAGTCGATTCAATTGATTAGGTGAAATATTTGCATTTATTATTACTAAAAAAGTTACGTACCTACTTAATACGTAACTTTTCATTAACTTGCCTTAATCAATCGGAGGAATCTCTCTAGTTTCTGCTAGTTCTTTATACCAATATGCACTCTTTTTTGCATAACGTTTCTGGGTCTTAAAATCGACATAGAATAAGCCATATCGTTTTGAATAACCATTAGTCCAAGAGAACATATCTTGTAATGACCAGACAAAGTAACCATCAACTGGAATACCAGCTTCAATTGCCTTAGCTACTTGTTCCATATGATCTCTTAAATATTTAATTCTAGGTGTATCATCAACTATCTTGTCTTCACCTTCAAACTTATCCTTATAGCCCATACCATTTTCAGTAATATACATTGAATGAACTAAAGGATAATCATCATAAATACGTTTTAATTGATCATACATCCCTTGTGGATAAATAATCCAGTCCCAGTCAGTTGCTGGCAAGTCCTTTGGATGAATCTCCTCACCAACACCCTTCATTCGATTGACATCTGTTCCTTTTTTACCAGTACCATTATGAACAATTTCTGTGGCGCCATGATATTCCTTCATAAATTTCGAGAAGTAATAGTTAACTCCCACAAAGTCTAACTGCTTAGCGGCCTTTAAGAGAACTTTTTCATCTTCTGGCTTAATATCAATCATCTTCTGATCATTAGCTTCAATTATTTCTCTAACTAAAGCTAGAGTTTCTTTAGAATATTTACCGGCTAAAGTTCCATCGAGGTAAAACTTATTTTCCAACACATCTTTTAATTCGGCAGCATGCTTGTCACCTTCACTATCAGTTGCTGGGTAGACAGTTTGAAGAGCATGAACAATACCAATTTGGCCTGTATATCCAGCTTCTTTATAGGCATTAACGATTCGTGTATGGACTAAGTTCTGGTTATATTCTGCTTCAAAACATTTATCAAACTGATCTTTATATGCTGGAGGAAAAGTTCCACTAACATATTGCTGACCAGCCATTGAAGTTGGTTCATTAATTGTAATCCAGTATCTAACCTCATCGGCATATTCTTTAAAGCAAAACTTAGCATATTCAACAAATGCATTCAGCATTTCTTGTGATAACCATCCACCTTTATCTTGCAGAGCTTGTGGAGTATCAAAGTGATGAAGGGTTACAAAAAGTTCAACACCATCTTCACGACATTTTTTGAATAGCTTGTGATAGTATTCCACGCCTCTTGGCTCCATTTTTCCTTCACCTTCTGGGAAAATTCTTGCCCAGTCAATTGAGACTCTGATTGCATTAATATGGAATTTTTTACATAGATCTAAATCTTCTGGGTAACGATGATAAAAATCACAGGCCGGATCAGGATTAATGGTCCCCTGTTCACGCAAGTACTTATCCCAAATCACTTCACCTTTACCATCTTCTTTAGTTGCGCCTTCACATTGGTAAGCAGCAGTTGCTCCACCGAAATAAAAATCTTTTGAAAATTTAAATTGTTGCATTTGGTACACTTCCTGTCGTATCTTCATCTTTCTTTTCATCATTTTTACCAGCTAAGCTATCGACTACAAATTTAAATGCTTTATCAGAATTTTGAGTTAATTCAATATACTGACGTCCCGTAGTCGTAACTAATTTTGAGCCATCATGATCAGCAATTTCTTGCAAATTACCTTTCATACTATCCATTTGTGGAGCTAAGATAATTAAGTCCATGTCATTAATAATATCCATATGCTGTCCATAAGCACGAGCTGCAGCATGAAGAGGTAAATTACGTTCTTTTGCCATCTTGTTTAATGCTTTAGCCAAAATTCCGGAAGTACCACCGCCGGCACAGATAACCATAACGTTAGTGTCTTTAGTGATGCCATCTTTAGCTTCTTTATCAGTAGCTGCAAGAGTTGCTTCTGAATCAGTAGTAGGAACTGTAGTTACACCAGCAGCTTCTTCTTTAGCAAGTTTAGCTTGCTCTTGCTTGTACAAATCGTTGTCATAAAACTTAAAGAATGGAAGCCAAATTAAAGTATCAACAACTAAGGTCAAAATCACATAAACAAATGATAAGCCAGCAAAACCAGAGGATACGATAATACCAATTGGTGCAGGTACTGTCCAAGGAAGAGTGTTGTATAAGGCGTTCATATGAAGAACTTGAACGAAGAATTTATAAGCACAAACATTGAACATCGGTGTTATCAAGAATGGAACGAAGAAGACTGGGTTCATGATGATTGGGGCACCAAACAAAATAGGCTCATTAACTCCAAAACATCCAGGAATAACTGCTGCCTTACCTGCTGCCTTGTTTTGAGCTGATTTCGCCAAAAGTAAGAAGATAAATGGAACTACAAAAGTTGACCCAGTACCACCCATATTCATAACGTAATCTTGAGCGTTAATAGTTAAAGCATGACTAGCTTGTATTCCGGCATGAACTAATTGTTGGTTCAAACCTACATTAGTCGTTTCAATTGCAGCTACAGCTGGAGCAACAATTGAAGGACCTTGTACACCAACAAACCAGAAGAAAGCCATCGCACCAGCAACTAAAGCTAAACCACCATAAGTATCACTTGCGTGGAATAGTGGAGAAAGAACTTTTACCACACCTTCAGATAAATTAGCCCCAAATAATTGATTCAAGACAATTTGTACTAACCAGAATAATGTAACTGAAAATGTCATTGGAAAAATATCTTTAAAAGTCTGTGCAATATTTTGTGGTACTACATCTGGCATTTTAATAGTTACATTGTGCTTAACACATTGGTAATAAATATTTGGAACAATTAAACCAACAATATATGATGCAATTAATCCTTGAGTGCCTAAATAAGTTAAGTCTAACCCATTTTTGCCAACTTTAATCGCAATAATAATAAATGAGATTTCTGCAGCCAAGATAACATTCATTGAATTGATTTGATTTGTCTTAGGCAACTTCAAGTTCTTATAATCAGTTAAATTCTTTGCACAAGTTGCAGTTACATATAAGGCAAGTAGTCCCATTGAATAGTTGTAAGGTAAGACCAGTGCATTTTCGACTGATTTTGGCCAATAAAATCCCCACGCATTTGGTACATAGGCAATCAATGTAAACAAACTCGAAAACAAAATGATTGGCATCGCGGCAATAAAACCGTCACGAACCGCAGAAACATATGGATTAGAAGCAATTTTTTCAAATTTTGGTTTCATCTTATCCATTGTTTTGGTAAAACCATTCATTTTTCTTCCTCCTCTTTCACAAAATTTTTAAATACTCATATCAGTATTACTTTATTCAATATTTTTTCCTTCGAGTTTATTTACTCGTTCATAAAGGTTAATAATTGTCTTCATCTGGTCCTTTAAAAGCATCGTTGTCATCAAGGTATCTTGACCATGAACCATAATGAAGGTTACATCTAAGTCATTTCCTCCAGCTTCCTTGCTTAAGAGCTTAGTTTGTTCATTATGAGCTAGGTTAATAGATTCTTCGGCTTTCCTAACAAGTTCTTTTGCCTCTGTGATCTTTCCTTCACTAGCCTTATCCATGGCTTCCATTAAATAAGTTCTTGCATCTCCTGAATAAGCAACAATTGAAAAACCTGTCATTGAAATTTCTTCTTTAGTAATTTGATTTTCTGCATCCATTTCTAATTCTCCTTAAATTAATCTTTGAATATGAATTGTTAAATACGTTTGTTCACTTAGTGACAACTTTATTTGTAATTTTTCCTCCATTAATTCTTTAATGCGCTAAACTATGTGCCATGCTTGTGAATAATTAGTTTCTATTTCACCAATCATTCCTTCTGAGATTGGTAAGCTATCTGGTTCATTATTATTAAGTCGATTAATAAAATATTTTAGATGAACTAATAGCCTGTCATAATCATTAGCATTCGTTTGCCTTCTGTATATTCCATTTCTATTCAGTTCATCTTGAACAACTTCGATAATCTCATCATTTTCTATTTGATTCTTATCATCTTTAATACCGTCACTAGTATGGGCATTAATGAAGTGAAGAGCGATGCTCTTATGTTCTGATTCCGGAAAAGAAATATCTAAGCTATTTCGAAAACCAGTAATAATATCATCTGCAATCTGATATGGAATAGGATAAGCATCACTTAAATCTGGCAAATAATTGACGTCTTCTTCGTTCTTAATCAAACGTTGATATGCTCCAAATAGGTGCGTCGTTAAGGTCACATAAATATATGGCTCAACAGCAAATTTATATTTAGCTTGTACTTGATCAATCAAATCATAGCTCGTTGTTACAAAATCTAATGGCACATTTGCTAATAAAGTTGTTAGATCATTAACGGTATTCTTATCTTTTATTTCGAATACCTTATCAACATTTTCTTCCTGAATTAAATCTCCTTTTTGCTTATGAAAAGCAACACCCCTTCCCATAACAATATTTTGTTTATTATCCCTGGTATGAACAATTGCAACATTATTGTTTAATATTTGGACTATTCGATATTCCATGTCTCACTCCTCCAGGAAAATAAAAAACCGCGAAATTTCAATACAGACTTACAGGCAGTTGTCTGTATCAAAAGTTCGCGGTTTTGCCTAATCGTATTAGTTACAATCCACATTTATTTTTGCTTACGTATGTATAATAGCATGTTATCTCTTTAATGTAAACGCTTTTATTATAACTATTTTATTATTGGTAGTTTAAATAAAAAGAGACTAATCATTAATTAATCTCCTTTCTACGTGCGGTTTATAAATCTATATCTTAAGCTAAATAATGATCATTCTACCTAATCGTGATATACTCCTTCAGCCCACTTCTTGTTTTCTTCATCAAAGAAGTGTTCGTTATCCTTTTGATCAGGATTTGGTTTAGCAATATTATCAATTTTTTCAATTAGCTTCTTATTTTCTTCAGTTGGTTGATACTTTTCATTCAAAAATGCATCCGCAATATAGAAAATAAAGTCTCTTCCTAAGACAATACCACCCATCCCTAAAACGTTAGCATTTAATTCACGCTTAGCATATTTAGCTTGAACAACATCACCAACCATGGCTGCCCGAATTCCTTCATTCTTATCAGCCGCCGTTGAAATACCAATACCAGTACCACACATTACAATACCAACATCAGCTCTACCATCGGCAACAGCTTCGGCAACACGTTTTCCATACATTGGATAGTGTGTTCTAGTATTATCATAGGTACCGAAATCTAATACTTGATAACCTTCCTCTTTCAAGTGATCAGATAGTGCCATTTTAATTGGAGTGACAATATGGTCATTTCCTAAAGCAACAACAGTATGTTTATCAATCTTTGGGTCTACAAATTCTGGTTGTGGTCTATCATTATCAAACATTCCAATACCTCCTCTAAATCATTTTTTCAAGCATATCTAAACGAACTTGATGACGTCCAGCCGCATACTCAGTATGTAGATAATAGTCAATGATTGATTCAGCAAGCTTTTCACCAACAATACCACTACCAATTGCTAATGCCTTTGCGCCGTTATGCATAGCAGTCATATGGCCGGTTCTTTCTTCATTAACGTCTGCAGTTACCATACCTTTAACCTTATTTGAAGCCATAGCAGACCCTACACCGTATTCATCAAACATAATAGCTTTTTTAATACCGTGCTCTAATACTTCGTGAGTTACTTTTAAGCTAGATTCCACAAAATCTTCTGCAGGTTCTGGCGTTACATCTAGCACCTCGTAGCCCCCATCTTCTAAGTATTTTTTTACTTTTTCTTTTAGTTCAAAACCATTCTTGTCACTACCAATAACAACTTTCATGTTGTTCTCCTTTCACTATTCACTACCCTGATATAAAGTCGTGATTTGGCTGTAATGTTTTACGATATCAGGATCAAGCCCAGGACTTGTAATTAACCCATCTACATCATACAAATGGTAAAATTCATAAAAATCATTGCGGTTAATTTTATGATAATCAGCTACAACATATTTTTTACGTGAGCGATTTAATCCTAGTCCTTGCGTCTGTCCTTCTTCTAAATTAGCTGTCATCATCGAGGTGTCTTTAATTCCGTTTACGCCAACAAAGCCCCGATCAAAAGATATTCCTCTTAACTGATTGTTTGCTAACGCTCCAATAAAAGCCCCACTAACTCTACGATATGAACCTCCAATTAAAATTAGTTCATAATTATTCGCATTCTTTTTAGCAGCTTCAAAAACAGGTAAAGAATTAGTAACAATTCGCAAGTTTTTTTGATTCAATTTTGCAACCATAAATTCTAAAGTTGTTCCTGGTCCAACATAAATTGTTTCATCATCTTGAACAATTTTACTTGCAACTTCAGCTGCCGCTTGTTTTTCAGAGATGTTAATTTCTCGTTTCTGGATATAATTTTTTTCAACAGAATCTTGTTGAGAAATTACCTGTGCCCCGCCATGAATTCTCATCACTTTACCAGTAGTATTTAATTCATTAAGGTCCCGTCTAATCGTCATGTCTGAAACTTGCAATGTTTTAGCCAATTCATCAACGGTTACAAACTTTCTATCAGTTACAATTTCTAAAATATTTCTTAATCGTTCTCTTTTAAGCATTATTTACCTTAATTCTATTTGGCTAACTAACTCATTACATCTTTATTATATATGTTAATTTATGTTTGTCAAAGTTAATTTATGTTCATTATTTGTTTAAAAAGCCAAATAGTCCTCCTTAGCCGTATTATAGCAAGGATATCGCTTACACAAAAAATTTTTTTATGTTTACAAACTTTAAAATCAACAACTTAGAACAGAGCTAATTTTATGCTTGACTTTTTTCTTATATCTTAGTTAAATTAAGAAAGAAATAATGTGATGACCTTTAATATAGTCCCGTGAGGCTATCAAGGAAATCTGCGCGTAAACTATTTTTTGACATAGTTTTAAACAGAAACGACTATCTTAAAGGAATCCTCTTTAGATAGTCGTTTTTTCTTTAGGTCATCAAGATTTTAATTTCAAGGAGGAAATTATGAAAAAGATGCCTAAAGACACATTTCATAATGATGATGCGATCTTAGACGTTTATGAGAAGCCAGAATTAGGACAAGGAATTCTACTTTCCATGCAACACTTGTTTGCCATGTTTGGTTCAACGGTTCTGGTTCCAATCTTAGTCGGAATTAATCCAAGTATTGCTCTTCTTTCATCTGGTGTGGGTACTTTAGTCCATATGCTACTAACCCGTTTCAAGATTCCAGCATACTTAGGATCAAGTTTTGCTTTCGTTGCAACTATGCAAGCTTTAATGAAGCAAGACGGTTATCCAGCAATTGCTCAAGGTGCAATTGCAGCTGGGTTAGTATATGTTATCGTTGCCTTAGTTATCGCAAAGGTTGGATCTAATTGGGTAAACAAAGTCTTACCACCAATTGTTGTAGGACCAATCATTATCGTAATTGGACTATCTCTTGCAACTACTGCTGCAAATGATGCCATGATGAAAGGTACCAAGTACAACTTAACTTACTTCGGTGTTGCCATCTTTACCTTAGTGATGACCTTAATTTTCCAAATGTGTTTTAAAGGCTTCACTAGTTTAGTTTCAATTATGCTTGGAATCGTTTGTGGTTACGCCCTATCTTGCGTTCTAGGAATAGTTGATTTTTCAGGAGTAGCAAAGGCTGCTTGGTTCTCGATGCCCGCTTTAGATGTACCTGGAATTAGCTACCACTTCAAATGGTATCCAGCAGCCATCTTAACAATGGCCCCAATCGCCTTTGTTACAATGACTGAACACATGGGACACATTATGGTTCTTAACTCTCTAACTAAGAGAAACTTCTTTAAGAATCCAGGTTTACACCGTACTATGATGGGTGACGGTCTTTCAACAATTATTGCTGGTTTTATCGGTGGTCCTCCGACTACTTCTTACGGTGAAAATATCGGTGTTTTAGCTATGACCAAAGTTCATTCAGTTTGGGTATTAGCAGGAGCTGCAGTATTTGCAATTATCTTTAGTTTTGTTGGTAAAGTTGCTGCAGTCATCGAATCAATTCCAATGCCAGTTATTGGTGGTATTTCATTCTTACTATTTGGAACCATTGCATCTAATGGTCTAAAGATTTTAGTTGATGATAGAATCGACTTTGGCGAAAAACGTAATATGTTAATCGCTTCTGTCATCTTAGTTATTGGTATTGGTGGGGCCTACCTACAACTTGGTAACTTCCAATTAACTTCAGTTGCTTTATGTACCATCTTTGGTATGTTAATGAACTGGATCTTACCTAAACAAGCAGCCAGTGAAAAAGCACTTGAAGCTGAAAAGAAAGAAAAATCTGAACAAAAATATTTTAATTAATTGAATATTTCAAAAAACTAGAGCTGCAAGTAATGTAGCTCTAGTTTTTTAATTCACTAAAAATATTGTTTAATTGCTGTGTAGTTGACAAATAATACTCAAGTTCTCTTAGCTAAAATATTTGCTAAATTCATTACGATACTCTGTAGGAGTCTTATGTTTCCAAGACTTAAAATTTCTATTTAAAACTCTAGTGTTAGAAAAGCCACTTTCATAAGCGACTAATTCAATTGATTTATTTGTATTCAAAAGTAGTTCTCTAGCATGCATTAAACGAACCAATTTTAGATATTTTCCCATGCTTAAGTTATTAGTCTGCTTCAATTGACGGTTTAATGTCACATGAGAAATATTAAACTTTTCTGCAATATCACCAACTTGAATATCCTCTTGAAAGTGTTCGTTAATATACTTAATTATCTCATCCCCTAAAGCTAGATTGGGACTTTGAACAACTTGCTCTTTATTATTAAAGTTTTGATCAAGTAAAACAATGATTTTCATCAGATGACTTAATACTATAAAACGACGAGCATCAGTTAATGGTTTTCGGCATAACCAACCAAGTTCTGCTACCTCTTTTACCAATTCATTATATGCCCGATTCTTTTTTGTACTCTTCTGACCTAATAAGTTAAGATTCCAGTTAATACTTGACGGATACTGGCTTAATAAAAAATCATCATCAATAATTAACCCCTCATATTCCCATTCGCCTGCTTCACCTGATGCACTATGAATTTGACGCCGATTAACTAACCAAATATCTCCACTATTGAAATGATAAGTCTGTCCTTCAAGAGCAAAACGAAGATCTTTTCCCTTAATTAAATAGTTCAGCTCAATTCCCTGATGCCAATGTTCCGGCTGCATAACTTTATTATCATAATAAAAATAAAATGGTAGTCGCTGATTATTTTGAATCTCTTCATGTTCAATCATTGTAATCCCTTTCAAAATAATTACTTCTTAGTTACGAAAACGACACTTAGTCTCTATTTATAAATGATATCTTAATCATATATAAAACACGAGGAGGAATTAAATTGATTAAACTAATTGCCTTAGACACAGACGGTACACTCTTAAGCTCAAAAAATAAAATCTTACCTTCAACCAAGAGAGCTATAAAAAAAGCCTTAGACCTAGGAATTAAAGTTGTACTTTGTTCGGGTCGACCAATTGCAGGTTTAGCTCACTTCATGAAAGAACTAGGTATTGAAGGCAGCGACCAATATGCAGTTACTTTAAATGGCGCAATCACCAGAACTGCTGATGGCAAAATAATGACTCAAGATTTAGTTAACAATGCGCTTTATCGTGCTTTAATTAAATTTGCCAAAGAACAAAAAGTCCCTTTCAATATTGTTGATCCTGATTCAAGAATTATTACTGCTGATCATGATGTAGACTATTTTGAATTGCTTCAGGCCTGGGAAAATACAGCCCCTATGTTCATTCGAACACCTGATGAAATGCCAGACAATTTTGAAATTTCAAAGGGATGTTTTGTTGGTTCAAAGGAAATCCTCGATCAAGTTGAACCTACTCTAAGAGAAAAATTTAGCAAGAATCTTTATATTGTTCGAGCTGATGATCATTTCCTAGAATGTTTACATCCTAATGTTAATAAAGGAAATGGCTTAAAAGAGTTGGGTGAAAAGATAGGCATTACTCCAGATGAAATGATTGCTTTTGGCGATGAAAAGAACGACATTTCAATGTTTGATATTGTTGGTACCGCAGTTGCTATGGGTAATGGAAGCCAAGAAGCAAAAGATCATGCGGACTACATTACCTCGTCAAATGATAATGATGGGATTGCTAAAGCACTAGATAAATTTGTTTTTTAACAAAAAATCGACCTTCCTAATGAAAGATTGATTGATGTTTTTACCAATATTGATTTGTTAAAGTCTTAACCTTTTGTTTAGCAATTAAGTAGTAGCCTACTGCAGCAATTGACCAACCCCAAACAATATGGCCAAAGAATTCTGAGAAGTGTTCCGCAAATGGCATTTGCCAAGGTGCTGGCGTTGTACCAAGGACAGGCATAATAATCAAATGCCATGCGACCCAAATAATGATTCCATACAAAGCCCCTTCCCATAGGCCAGCCCAAGCAGCTTTCTTGAATTGGACCATACAAATCAAAAGCCATGCAAAGAAAATTGAGAAGCTAAAGTGTAAAATTAAGGCAACCCAGAAAACTTTTTGATCAGTATTATAAATTACGTAAGCATGAGTAAATTTATAAGATGCACCCATTTGTTGTAACATATGTTGTGGTGGATTAACAACATCACGTGCTAAGGTTCTCGGTGGTAAGATTTTCTCCCAACCAATCTTAACCATTCCAGAGATCATTCCCGCAATAATACCAAACCAGACGCTCTTTAAAAAGACGCGTCAACCATTTGAACTCTTATTCATAGTTTTCCCCTCTTTATATCAATTACATAACTAATTATAGAAAATGAGTTCAATTTATCAATACATATTTTGAGATCTTATACCCCAGTAATACGTAGTTAAAGGAGATAATTAAATGACAAAACTAATTGCCGTTGATATGGACGGTACTTTCTTAAATGATAATAAAACTTATGATAAAGAAAAATTCACTAAAATTTATCAAGAATTAGAAAGAAAGAATATTAAATTCACTGTTGCTAGTGGCAATCAATATTACCAACTTGTTTCTTTCTTTAAAGATTTTCCTGATGTAATCTATGTTGCAGAAAATGGTGCGATTGTTAGAAATCAAAAAGAAATTTTAAAACTGAATTATTTTTCAGATGAATCAAGTAAAGTAATCTACAACTTTTTATTAAAACAACCAGAACTAGAATTTTTAGTTTCTGGAGTCGAAAGTGCGTATTTTCCAATTAGATATTCAGTCTGCTACTATGATGTATCAACTCACTACTATTATCATCTTAAAAAAATTAATGATCTAGCAGATATTAAGGACCACATTGTTAAATTTGCTATTTCTTGTCCCGATGATAAAACTGATTATTATGTAAATTTCTTAAAAGAAAACCTATTTGATTATTGCGATGTTACAAGCAGCGGTCATGGTGATATCGACATCATTCAGCCTGGAATCCATAAAGCTCACGGCTTACAGGAGCTCGGCACGCTACTTAATATTCCTTTATCTGAAATGACTGCTTTTGGTGATGGTGGAAATGATCTAGAAATGATTAAGGAAGTTGGAGATGGAGTTGCTATGGCAAATGCAGATCCGGCCGTTTTACAGATTGCAAATCATACAACTACATCAAATAATGACCAAGGTGTCCTTACTTACATTACAGATAATATTCTTTAGTAAAAAGACATGAAACAATCCCCCGTTTCATGCCTTTTTACTTTTTAATACATATCACCAAATTCTTCAACAAAATCAGCAAAATATGGCAACGTAAATTCAACACTTCCCCGTTCTTTACTAATGATTACCTGGTCATCAATTAATCTACGGCGATAAATAGAAATATAATTTTTAGGCTTATCCATTTTCGCCATTATTTTACTAATAGCAACTTTATCTTCATCACTCTCAATCATAGCTTGTATAAATTCTTTATCCTTTGGTGATAATGAGCTGTAAACTTTTACATATACATTTCTAAAAAGCATTTCCTTATATTCAGGCAATATAGTTTGCAGAGTGTTATCAGTAATTAATTTATCTTCCGTATCCCAAACCAGATATCCCAATAATTGAAATGCATATGCATAACCAGCCGTCATTCTAACCATTTTAGTTAAAACGACATCATCAATTTTTCTTCTACCTTTTGTAAAAGCAGAGAGATAGCTATATTTCATACTTATAGCATCAAGCGGCGTTAAAGTTATTCTTCCACTTCTTAGAAGAAATGTTAGTATATCATCATTTTGTAATTCAGATACTTCTGAGGGTAAGCCAGTCATAATCAAAAAAATATCATACTTTTCCCGTCTCATTAGTTGATAAGTTGTTGCAAATTGTTTTACTTCTACTGTAGACTGAGCTTCATCTAAAGTTACTAAAACTTTTATTCCCTTAGCCTTTAGTTGCTTAAGAATTCCTTCTAAGATTATTCTTGTATCGTTACTTTCCAGCTTCTGTGATTCCTTATTAAAGCTAATACCCCAAAGTTCAAAATGCCAATCTAGCTGATCAAATATCTTATGAAATTTATTGTTCATCCGATCATAGATTAATTTTACTAATGTAATTAATAAATCTTCTCCAACAGCTAAGTTAATTACAATCCAATTATCTTTTTTAGACATTTGATTGCTGATGTCACTTAGAAAAGTTGTCTTTCCCGATCCCCGTAATCCGTAAACCAAAGTAGTATGATACGGACTTGTTTCATGTTCTAACCCCTTGATCACAGTATCCAATTGCTTGGTTCTATCCAAAAATATTTTAGGCACATCACCAAATGTAGGATTAAATGGGTTCATGTATCTCACCTCCTATTATTATTTTTATACTATTTTATACTATTTTATACTTTAAATCTATTTTTATACTATTTTATACTTTTTCATAAAAAAATAGTCACTCAATAATTGAGTGACTAAAAATATTATTTTTCAATTCTAAAACGATAAAAACCTAAACTCATTTGTTTCAATGTTTTGGCAAAATCTTTTTTATCAAAATGGTTTTGATCTACTAATGCTTCAAATTCACCATCTGCATCGATTAACATCTGGTGAGTTCTACGCCAACCATTCTTTTGATAAAACCGCAATCGGCTAACACGTTGATGATAATTCTCTGCATCAGGATCAAGTGGTTCAATATCTAATACAATTTGCTGCTCTGGGTATTTTTCCTCAAGCATATGTAAAATTTTGCTTCCATATCCATTGCCACGCAATTCTGCAGTGACAGCCAAATAGGCTAAGTACACAGTAGAATCACTAATGTAGTAACAAATCATCCCACAAAATGTTTCTCCATCATAGACAGCATTCAGCTTTAGTTTTCTTCGAAAACTCATTAATACCATTGAGAACCAAGAAAACCTTTCCCATTCCGGAAAAGCACTATAATATAAATCTTTAACTTTATAATAATTTTTAGAGCCCCATCGGGCGGGTTGTTCGTCTAAAATAAGAATCCTTCTCTTTTCTAAATTATAATTTACTTCTCTAATTAAAAGATATTTTTAATAAAAAATCAAATTATTAAGAATAGCTAAATTTTCTGTAACTATTTTATATTTGATCTTAAATCCTTACTTATCGCTTTTATTAAAAACAAAGTTTAATAAAAGTGCTACCACCAAGAGAGCAGTCGCACACCACATAATTTCTTGAAGTCCTAAATGAAAAATATTTCTCATCGTTGGCAGCAAGTGTTGCGGCAAACTTTTTGCGGAAGATGCATCACTTAATTTATTAAGCATGCTCATTGTTATTCCATGATTCTCTCTTACACCCCGCGCTAACTCCATATTCATAATTACACCATAAACAGCTGCCATTATCGTTTGAGCAAGAATACGAATTAAATACGAGAGTGAAGTTGCTGGGGCCATATTTTTTTCACTAGCATCAACCTGAACTTTTATTTGAAGTAAAACAAAAATAAAACCCACACCAAAGCCAGAAAAAGTTCCGATACCAGCTAACCACCAAATGTTAGTACTTTGCGGCGCTAGTGCTAAACCTAAAGACGAAATCAAAATACAAATTAATCCCATTGAGAGCAGAGTTCGATTACTAAAGCGTGCTTTTAAGGGGTTAACTACTAAAGTCCCTACAACATCAACTAAAGAATTAGGAATTAGCGTCATCCCGCCAAGTAATGCAGTGGTTCCAAGTAATCCTTGCGCCCACATTGGCAAATAGGTATTTACAGCTAAAAAAGCTCCCCAGCTAAAAATAAAAAGTAAAAAATCTCCAACTAAAGCACGATTTTTAAACATGCTAATCGGTACAACTGGATTGGGATGATTTTCCTCATGCATAAAAAATAAGACCAGTAAAACTATACCAGCAATAACTAAACTGATCACAATCCAGCTACTAGTTAACCCAAGTAGTTGGATTCCTAATAAAAGTAAAGTTAAACCAACAATAATTAGGAAAGAGCCCAATACATCAAATTTTGGAGTCTCTTTAATTGTACCTTCACGATAGTAGAGTAATGAAAGAAAAATTGCTAAAAGTCCAATCGGAATATTGATATAAAAGACCCAATGCCAAGAAAGTGAATCAACCAAATAACCACCAACTAGTGGTCCGATAATAGCTGCCACACTAAAGGCAGCCCCTAAATAACCTAAAATTTTTGTTCTCGCTTTAATATTATCAAAGATAAAACCAGCCATTATATAGGGTAGCGAGCCCATTCCTCCAGCTCCTACTCCCATTAAAGCTCGAGCTAAAAGGAAAAAATACATATTATTTGCCAGTCCCTGAAAAAGTGACCCTAATACAAAAAAGAGTAACGATAATTCAAAAGCCGACTTATTACCAATCTTTTCCCCAACTTTAGTCCAAATTGGGGTTGAAACAGACATTCCTAAGAGCATAATAGCAATTATCCATCCCATTAATTGAATTCCATGTAAGTCTGCAATAATAGCTGGAATCGCTGTATTAATAATCGTACTATCTAATCCCGCCATTACATTTGCCAAAACCATAGCAAATGTGACCATCGTTACTTGCTTTTTTGTCATCAGTACACCTACTTTTCTATGAAATAAAAAGCCCCAATTATTTTGCAATAATCAAGGATAATAATCTTATCTAAAATATACTTGCTTAATTCCTTAAACACAAGCTTTATTTTGATGATCTATTAAGTTTTTTATTTGGCTGCCTAAAATTGAAATAAAAATTAAAGACAGTAGCAATTATCAACAAAATAAAAGAGACTGCCATAATTTCATGAATACCACTGTGAAAAATTTTCCGCATTTCTGGCAATAAGGATTGTGGCAATAATTTAGCTGATTTTGCGTCACTTAGTTCATTCATCATATGCATCGTGATATTTGAATGGGTATTAATGCCACTCGCTAACGCTAAATTCATGATGACCCCGTATACGGCTGCCATAACAGTTTGAGCTAAAATTCTAATTAAATAAGAAGTTGAGGTCGCAGTTGCCATATCTTCCATTCCAGCATCGATTTGTACTTTTACTTGAAGTGCAACAAAAATAAATCCTACTCCAATGCCGGAAAATGCCCCAATCAAAATTAATATCCAGAGAGGAGTTTGATCATTAGCTAAGAAAAGACCACCAGATGAAATCATCATTGTAACAATTCCAATCATTACTAGCGTAAAAGTTCTAATTTTTTCTTGAATTGTAGCAACTGTTTGGGATGCAATAATTTCAACGATGGAGTTAGGAATTAACGTCATCCCACCCATTAAAGCCGACATTCCTAAAAGAGCTTGAGCCCACATTGGTAAATATGTATTTACAGCAATAAAAGCTCCCCACGTAGTCGCAAATAAAATCAAATCACCATTTAGATCATGATTACTAAAAATAGATAAAGGAATAATTGGATTTTCTGCTTTAGCTTCATGCAAAAAGAAAAAGATCAGTAAAACTAAGCTAAATAGGATCAACCCTACTACAATCCAAGTTGCAGTTAATCCCAAGAGTTGGATTCCCATTAAAAACATAATTAAACCATTCACTAGCAAAAATGCCCCTTGTAAATCAAAAACTGGGACAGTTTTTGGTGTAACTGGCTTGTAATAGAGCAAGGAAATTAACAAAGCAACTAAACCAATTGGAATATTAATATAAAATACCCAGTGCCATGATAAGGCATCAATTAGCCAACCTCCCACTAAAGGTCCTAAAATTGCTGCTCCATTGAAACTAGCTGTCAAATATCCTAAAACTTGAGTTCTTTTCTTAATGTTTGGAAAGACGTATCCTGCAATAATATAAGGCAAGGATCCCATTCCTCCACCACCAATTCCCATAATCATTCGAGCGATTAAGAAAAAGTAGATATTAGGTGCTAGTCCTTCAAACGTTGAGCCTAAAACAAATAGCACTAGTGCGATTTCAAAAGCTAATTTATTAGTAATTTTTTCTCCAATTTTTGTCCAAATTGGTATTGAAACAGACATTCCTAAGAGATAGATTGCCACAATCCATCCCATAAATTGGATCCCATGTAGCGCTGAAACGATGGCAGGAATAGCCGTATTAGTAATAGTTCCATCTAAACCTGCCATAACGTTCCCTAACATCAACGCTACAGTCACCATCGTAATCTGTTTTTTATTCATTAAAGCACTTCCCTCAACAACAAAAAGAGCCCTTATTACATTTTGTAATTAGAGCTTGGACACTTATCTTCTTATTATGCAAACTTTTTGCTTAAAATTGCAAGATTCTTTAAAAAATATCTATGCTTTTTTTGTAAACTTAGGTATAATCAGTACTTGTGTTTATTTTTCACTTATTTTTTCAAGAGAGGAAAAAAGTATCTTATGGAACATAGTTGGATGCTCAAGTATTTTGCCGAATTTTTCGGCACGCTAATCATGGTTATGTTTGGTAACGGTGCCGTTGCCAACTCATTTTTAAAAGGAACTACTGGTAATGCTCATGATGGCAAAGCCAATGGGGGTTGGATTTTAATTGCCTTCAGTTTTGGTTTTGGTGTTATGCTTCCAGCAATGCTTTTTGGATCAATTTCTGGTAATCACCTTAATCCAGCCGTTACACTTGCTCAAGCTACTGCTGGTGTCTTCCCTTGGGCACAAGTAACACCTTACATTATTTCACAAGTTCTTGGCGCAATTTGTGGTCAACTTCTTATTATCACTATTTACTGGCCATACATCAAAAAATCTACCGACTCTAACATTGTTTTTGCATGTTTTGCTACTAGTGACTGTGTTAACAGTAAATGGAATGGTTTCATTTCTGAGCTTGTCGGTACTGGTGTCTTAATGTTTGTTGCAATCGGTTTATACAAGGGTATGTTCTTCAAACAAGCAGTTGACATTGCCAATATCGGTGTAGGATTCTTAATCACTGCTTTGGTTATGGCACTTGGTGGTCCAACTGGCCCAGCCCTTAACCCAGCACGTGACTTCGGTCCAAGACTTGTTTACTCAATCTTACCAATTCCTAATAAAAAGGATGCTCACTGGAGCTATGGATGGGTTCCTGTAGTTGCTCCTATTTTAGGTGCAATCATCGGAATTTTCCTTTACAAGATTCCATTTGGACTTTAATTATTCCAATAAAAAAGCAGATCAATTGATCTGCTTTTTTAATTTTCAACTTTATTAATCCTTTTATTAAAAACATAAATACAAATTATCGAAACAATTATTACAATTCCAAAAATAATTAATATCGGACCCCATGGTGAAGCTTCAGCATTCATATTTGCAATATTTGGTTGTAAATCTAATAAAAAATGCATTAGAATACATGGCCAGATTCGATTAGTAAAAATATGCAGATAGGAGAAGGCTAACCCGATAGCAGTTGCATAATAAACTTGTTGGAAAGTTGCATCTAGCTGTGCCCCATGTCCTAAGTTAATCAAATGGAATAATCCAAATAAAACTGAAGAAAAAATACTCGACCAAAGCAAAACGTACTGTTTATTTTCAAAAATCTTGGTAAATAAATTAAACAAAGTTACACGACAAAGAAATTCCTCTCCAATTCCAGCAGCTAAAGCAACACAAATAGAAGACCACATCATTTCAGGCATTAAATTAAAGACTTGTGCCCAGCTTGCAATCAGATTCATTAAAAAGTATAAAGCCATTAACATAATACAAAAGATAATGGTTAAGATCTTGACTTTACCCTCTTTAGGTAACTTAATAAAAACACGATCTGTTTTATAAAATATTTTTGCTCCCAGTGCTAAAAAGCAAACAATCACTAAATACAATATTGGAGCCCAAAGTTCAGAAAATGCCGTTACTATATCACCAGCTTCAGTATAGATTAACAGATAGACTAGTGAGGCTATTGTGAGCCACTTAATTGATACACTAGTTTTATTGATTGCTAAATAATTATTCTTCTTTTCTTTCATTTTTCCGTTTTCCCTCTATATTCCCATTAAATTAGCAAAACTAATTATGACTGGAATGGTAATAATGGCTACTAAAGTAGATAAACACATTAATTTAGTAGGAAATTTTACTTCAAAATTACTGATTAAGCTAAAAAGCACTACTACTCCTGCTACCGGACAAGCTGCCATAATTAAAGTTGTCATTTTAGCAATTGATGGAAGTGGCAAAATTAGTAAGAAGCCTAAAATTATTAATGGGAAAAAGAAGTTTCTAACTAATACCCCACTCCAAACTAATTTATCATACCAGTCTTCTTTTAAATTAATAGCTCCAAGATTTGTACCAATAACAATCATACTTAGCGGAGTATTCAAATTAGCAATATAATTCATAGGGTCAGAAACTATATCAGGTAATTTAATTTGAATTACAAATAATATCATCCCTACAATAGCTGCAATGATATTAGGGTTAACTATAGCTTGATGAAAACTTTCTTTAAATGATTGCTTTTTTCTAGTAAACATCCTAATCCCATGCGTCCACATAAAGACGTTATAAATAATCAAATATGGTACTGCGAAAAACACACCATTATTTCCTAAAAGTGCTTGTACTAAAGGAATTCCCATAAAACCTGCGTTAGTGTAAGTTCCAGCATATCGGAGAATTGTTCTTTTTTGCTCGTCTTTAATTATTCTTTTGTTAAAGAGAACTGAGCTTACAATAATTTTAAACACAAATAAAACAAGTACCAGCAAAAAAATTAAGCTAAATTGTATTAATCTAGTAACTGAAAAAGATTGGCGAAAAGAATTAATAATTAAGCATGGCGATACCACATAAAGAAGTATCTTAGTTAAATCTTTTACTGTTTGTTCATGGAGAAATTTTACCTGATAGCAAATCCATCCAACAAACATTAAAATAAACATAATCACTACTTGTTTTGTCGGTAGTAGTAAAGGCATTACAGTTCTCCATTCTTAAAACTACAATTTTCTATATGATCATTTATTAATCCAACTGCCTGTAAAAATGAATATATTGTTATTGGACCAACAAATTTAAATCCGAGATTTTTCATTTCTTTTGAAATTTGGTTAGATAATTCATTTGAAGCAGGAATATCTTCCATTTTTTTAGGATGGTGATTTATTGGTTCAGGGATAAACTTAGTTAGAATTTGTTTGAACGTTTGATTGTTGTTTTCTAGTTTAACTAAAACTTTCGCATTATTAATTGCAGCATTAATCTTTAGTCGATTTCGGATAATTCCTTTGTCTTGCATTAATCTTTCAAAATCAGCTTCATTAAATTTGGCTACTTTATGATAGTTAAAATTTGCAAATGCCTTTCGAAAATTTTCACGTTTATTTAAAATTGTTTCCCAGGATAATCCCGATTGAAAACTTTCTAATACAAGCATTTCATATAAGTAAGTGGTATCTAGATTCAACTTTCCCCACTCTTCATCATGATATTTTTTATAGCGCGGATTCTTACTATTTCCCCAACTACAACGCATTTTTTCCATTTTTCACACCTCATTTTTATCAATTATAGCAAAATAGACAGACATAAAAGTCTGTCTATTTTTCATTCTAAAATTTTTCAACTTGGTAAATACGATTCATTAGAGTTGTTAAATCACTATTTCGCTGATGATAAGCTACTGTTAAGTAAAGACAGTCACTAGTTACTTGAATCCCTTCAAATTCAGTACAAAAATCTAAAGCATCAAGTTTTAAGCTATTATCTAAATTAACTACAGACCACTTATCTGGATCAGTTATCCCCCACGGAATTTTAACAATTTCACGAGGTTTCCCCTGTTTTGGAAAACCTAAAAAAGTTGTATGCGGACTTGGTTGACTTGAAATATAGATATCCTTATTATCATCTATTCCGTATCCCTGAATAGAGACAATCTTTTGATCATTAAAATGAGGAACCTTAAATGCTCCTAAGCATGTTAAGTTTTCAATATTAATATCTTCAGCTTTTTCTTCTGCCTCATCTAATTTGTTATTTACTTCGTTAAGGTCATAAAGCGCAAAATAGCCCGTATGATTTATATCAATACTTGCAATCAAGAAATAATGACCATTTGGTGAAACAGTGGCCTCTACTCTTACTAAATCTTTTCCGGGATAAACTGTACCTCCATCCCCATAACCAGCTCCTGCTCGGTTAAGATAGGAAAGACGTGGTAAATCAGTATTATTAGCAAATACCTGTGTTTGATACCCCGGTACTGTTACTCTTGCAATTTGTGTGGTCCAATATGTATTTCCCTGTCTTTTGGGTTTAGTACCAACAAACCATTTATTATTTTCTCCACTTTGTATCCAGGTCTGGGTATGTCCACCAGCAGTTCCAGCTGAATTTGGACCTTTTAAGTATAAAATAGGATGGTCTTCATCAAATGTAACAGTTTCGCTATCATTTGGAGTTTGATAAACAACAACGTCGCTTTGTTTATGAAGAAGCTGCAAGGCAAAGACGTTACTTCCATCAATTGCGGAAGCTTGAACTACAACATGGTGAATATTCTCTAATTTATTTACTAGGCATATTTGAGTTTCTCTTCCAATCATAAATGGACCAATCCTTTCTTTATTTATTCTGCTCCCAAATTTATTATGAGCGATTTGAACCAAGACAACAAATAAAGTACACTGCTATCATGAATCTAAATTGCATAAAGGAATTGATAGAAAATAATGGCTAAAAAAAGCATAAATATTCTAATTTTTAGTGGCATATGGAGTTTTATTATTGGTATTTTAACTGCTTTATACCTCAACCTAATCAATTATGTTATTGACTTTATTTGGGGTTACTTTAATCATCATAGTAATTTTTCTTTGCGTCCCGCTTATCCCTTTCTTATTTGTATACCATTTGGAATAATTATTGGTTTCTTAGTAAAGAAATTAGGTTCCTATCCTTTAACGATTGAAGAAGTACTACATGATGTGCGAAAAAGTGGAAAACTTGATTATCATTCTTGGTGGAAATCTTTTACTTTAGGGCTTTTATCATTAGGAGCTGGCGGAAGTATTGGGCCAGAAGCTTCCACCACTGTTCTTACTTCCGGGATGATAAATTGGCTCGGAGATAAAATTAGATTGATGACTACTCATTACAAAAGCTGGGTTCATGTTTGGCAAATAGGCATTGATAAAGATACTCTATTGCAATCCCCAAAGTTTAGTGAGCTTTTTAGAACTAAAAATCAAAAAAAATGGTTCATCACTTTTAATATTTTAATTGGATTAATTGGAACAATTTTGATCTTTAAACTTTTTCCTGAAGAAGGAGCATTCGGAATTCATGAACGTCCAATTCACTGGTCATGGACTATTCTCTGGTATAGTCTAATTCCTCTTATAGGTGGGATGCTTTTTGCATATTTCTTCTTATATTTAGAAAAAATATTTACTAGAGTAGAGACTTGGGCCTTACCAGCACTTTTAAAAGCAACCTTATGGGGCATTGTGCTAAGCATTTTAACTTTAGTAACTGATTACGCACTCTTTTCAGGCGAATTTCACATTGTTCCATTTTCTAAAACTGCTCTTTCCTATTCGCCATTATTTTTACTATTAATTGCTCTAATAAAAACAATTTCTACCCATGTTGGATTTGCAATGGGATGGCGTGGGGGTAAAATTTTTCCAGCAATTTTTGCTAGTGTCGCTGTTGGTGCTGCAATTGCTCAATTCATCCCTATTCAGCCCGCAATTACTGTCTCGTTAGCAGTAGTTGCTAGCATCACTATTATTTTAGAAAAGCCACTCCTTACCGCTATCTTGTTAATTTTTTTATTACCAATTTCTTTAGCTCCACTTATTTTTATTACTGCCTATATAGTTATGGTGATACATAAGTTTCTTCTGAAAAAAATTGGCTTAAAATCCTTAATTTACTAAATTAATGTTAGAATTAGAACAATTTAACAGAAAGAAGGTATTCAATTATGGCTGCCACTACAGAAGACAATTATCAATTATTATTAAAACAAGCCCAAGCCTTAGTCGAAGGCGAAAACGATTGGATTGCAAATACAGCAAATATTTCAGCTTTATTGTTCAATTCACTTAATAATGTTAACTTTGCTGGTGTATATCGTTATGAGAATCAAGAATTAATTCTTGGTCCTTTCCAAGGAAAACCAGCTTGTGTTCATATTCAAATTGGTAAAGGGGTATGCGGAACAGCCGCAAAAGAAAAGCAAACTCAAATTGTAAAAAATGTACATGAGTTTGCTGGACATATTGCCTGCGATAGTGAATCAAATTCTGAAATTGTTGTCCCTATCTTTAAAGCAAACGGCGATTTATGGGGAGTTTTTGATTTTGATTCAACTAAATTAGCTAACTTCGATGAGTTAGATCAAAAATATTTAGAAAAAATTTCTAAGGTGTTTAAATTATAAAAATCACTTTTTTAATGAAATCCGCCCTATCCATCCCCGTATTTTAATGCGGGGATGGATAGGGCTTACCGTCTTTGATTGCGTTAT
>OFGE01000177.1_pt1 | contig 73414 bp, 60 predicted proteins | sample 1521681 | NCBI WGS metagenome assembly OFGE01 (sample SAMEA3504093, study PRJEB24116) | mouse gut metagenome | biome: mouse gut; feature: mouse-associated habitat; material: faeces | place: Denmark | collected 2011 | reverse complement strand
ATTCATTACCTCCTTTTCTCCTTCCAGTTTAGTGGTACCATATACTGAATCCGGGCTGGGATTGCACTCTTCCGTGTATGGAGTATGCGCAGTACCGTCAAATACATAGTCAGTAGATACTTGTATCATGGCAGCACCATTGGCTTGTGCCGCACTTGCCAGTTGTTTTGGTGCTTCACAATTCAATTTGTATGCTAATTCTTGATTATCTTCTGCTTTATCTACAGCTGTATAAGCAGCACAATGATAAATGACGCTTGGTTGAATTTCTTTCACTTTTGCCAACGTACTATCCGCATCAGTAATATCTAATTCTGTGGAATCCGTTGAAACATACTCAATTCCTTGTTCGTCTAATAGGTGACGTAATTCTGTGCCCAATTGGCCATTTCCACCAGTAATTAAAATCATTTTTTTCGCTCCTTCTTGAAAAAAAGGCAGGGCAAAGTAGCTTTTGTACTTTGCCATCGCCTTTCGACTGTTATCTCACATGTCAGAAAAAATTACTGACCATTTTGTGCATATTTTGCTTCAACAGCTTCTTTATCTGCACGCCACCAGTCTTCATTTTCTGTATACCACTTGATTGTTTCTGCCAAGCCTTCACGGAAATTCGTGAATTCTGGTTCCCAACCTAATTCTTCGCGTAATCTGGTTGAGTCAATCGCATAACGTAAGTCATGTCCTGCACGATCGTTGACATGCTCATAGGCATCAACAGGTTGTCCCATTAATTCTAAAATTAATTCCATCACTGTTTTATTGTCTTCTTCACCATCGGCTCCAATTAAATATGTTTCGCCAATTTGCCCTTTTGTTAAAATTGCCCAAACAGCCGAAGAATGGTCGTTTGTATGAATCCAGTCACGAACATTTTTACCAGCACCATAAAGTTTTGGTGTAATGCCACTTAAGACATTGGTAATTTGACGAGGAATAAATTTTTCAATATGTTGATATGGCCCATAGTTATTTGAACAATTTGAAATTGTTGCTTGTAAGTTGAAAGAACGAACCCACGCTTTGACTAACAAGTCAGATCCTGCTTTTGTTGAAGAATAAGGACTTGAAGGATTGTAAGGCGTTTCGGCAGTGAATTTTTCCCCTTCGCCTTCTCCATGTCCTGGTAAATCTTCTCTTAAAGGTAAATCGCCATAAACTTCATCAGTCGATACATGGTGGTAACGAACATTGTTTTTACGGCAAGCTTCGATCAATGTGTACGTCCCAATCAGATTGGTTTGTACAAATGGGAATGGGTCGTTTAATGAGTTGTCGTTATGCGATTCAGCAGCATAGTGAACAACCGCATCTGTTTCAGCGACTAAACGATTAACTAATTCAGCATCAGCGATATCTCCTACGACTAATTCCACGCGATCACTTGGTAGACCTTCAAGATTTTTTTCATTTCCTGCATACGTTAATTTATCTAATACAGTTACATGAACTTCTGGATGATTCTTTACAACATAATGAACAAAATTTGAGCCGATAAAACCAGCTCCACCTGTTACGATGATTTTTTTCATAATTGAAACTCTCCTACTTTTTTCTTAAATTTCGCCATAGATAAACGGATTTTCCGCTTCAAATTCTTTTAAGGTTGGATGTTTTTGATCCTTTTCTGACGTAATCGCTTTTTCTGGCGCAATTGGCCAATCAATAGCTAACGCTGGATCGTTAAAAGCAATACCGCCGTCTGCTGCCGCATTGTAGTAATTGTCACACTTGTACATAAAATTCACGTTCGGTGTCAAGGTGACAAAACCATGAGCAAAACCTTTTGGTACTAAAAGCTGACGGTGATTATGTTCTGATAAAATGTAGCCTTCCCATTGACCATAGGTTGGACTCCCTTTACGAATATCAACAATCACATCTAATACCGCACCTGTTACAACGCGAATTAGTTTTGTTTGCGCAGCTTCGCCTTTTTGAAAATGCAATCCACGCAAGACACCTGCTTCTGTTGATAATGAATGATTATCTTGGACAAAATCAAAGTCTAATCCATGTTCTGCAAATTTAGCTTTGGAATAACTTTCTGTAAAAAAGCCACGATGATCACCGAAAACATCCATTTCGATAATTTTGACATCTTGTAATTTTGTATCAATAACTTTCACGTTTCTTCGCTCCTATTCTGCTGCTAAACGTAGCAAGTATTGGCCGTAGCCATTTTTCTTCAATGGTTGTGCCAATTCTACCAATTGTTCTTTTGTAATATAGCCCATTCGATAAGCAATTTCTTCCAAACAAGCGACTTTTAAATTTTGACGTTTTTCAATTGTTTCAATAAATGTTGACGCTTCTAATAAGGATTCGTGTGTGCCTGTATCTAACCAAGCAAAGCCACGGCCCATTACCTCAACAGAAAGTTTATTTTTTTCAAGGTAGACTTTATTAACGTCTGTTATTTCTAATTCCCCACGTTCTGACGGTTTGATCCCTTTTGCAATTTCAACCACTTCATTGTCGTAAAAATACAAACCTGTCACTGCGTAATTTGACTTCGGTTGTGCTGGTTTTTCTTCAATAGAAAGCGCCCGCATCTCTTCATCAAATTCTACCACGCCGAAACGCTCTGGATCATTTACATGGTAACCAAAGACTGTTGCCCCTGACTCTTTAGAAGCCGCTCGTTGCAACATTTTTGATAAGCCGCCACCATAATAAATATTGTCCCCTAAAACTAAGCAGACACTGTCATCACCAATAAATTCTTCACCAATAATAAATGCTTGCGCCAAACCATCTGGGCTTTCTTGTACCGCGTATTCGATATGAATGCCTAAATCATGGCCATCGCCGAATAAGCTTTCAAAACGTGGTGTATCTTCTGGTGTAGAGATAATCAAAATTTCATTAATTCCCGCCAACATTAACGTTGACATTGGGTAATAAATCATTGGTTTGTCGTAAATTGGCATTAATTGTTTTGATGTTGCTTTTGTTAACGGATATAAGCGTGTCCCGCTTCCGCCTGCTAAAATAATTCCTTTCATGAACAATCTCCTTAAATACTTCTATTTTTAGTTTCTATAAAACCAAATATCCTTCCCTATTATCGCATTAAGCATAGGGTTTGTCATGTTTTTTACGTAAATTTTACAAATCTGTAAAAGTTTAGCGTTGTTCCTTTAAACGCTGATGTAAAGCTTTTAATAAATTCACACGCCAATTTAATTTTTGTTGGAAACTTGTTTTGGTAATAATAGGGCTGACATTCGCTCCATGTCTTCGGTAAAGCACTAATGGTTCTTTAATGAGGCCCGTTTGCTTTTTCCGTGCAGCTAATAAGCCAATCCACATATCGTGCATAGGAACTTCTGGCGGAATGGGTAAAATGACGTTTTTCATCTCTTGACGAAAGGCCATACCTGCCCCAATATAGCCACTTTTTATCGCATTTCGCCAAAACCCTGGTTTGACTTTTCGAAACTTAAAATAAGAGGGATTGGTAACTTGTAAATCCGCATCAACAATTTTCAAGTCACTAATAACCACTTGGATGTCAGGGTGCGTTTCAAAATATTCTGTCACTGTCGTTACTTTATTTGGCAACCAAACGTCATCTTGATCTGCTAAAAATATTACTTCGCCTTTCGTATGCGTAAGCGCAAATGCAAAATTAGCAATCACTCCTTGCCCTGGACCTTGTAACAATTGAATTTGGGGATAATTCGCTGCATACGTTCTCAAAATTTCCAACGTATGATCAGTAGAACCATCATCTGAAATAATTAGTTCATCTTCTTCACTGACTTGTAAAAGAATACTATCTAATTGTTCCGCGAGATATTTTTCTCCATTATATGTCGCAATACAAACTGAGATCATAGATTATCCTTTCATTAACTTGAGAAATTCTGCCAATGTTTGCCGCCAAATTTGGCGATTTTTGACAGTTAAAAATTGCTTACTACTGCGTAAAAATAAATGGCGTCGATGATGGGAAAACTTTTCTTGATCATATCGACGATAAAATAACGTTTCTGCTTCAATAATAGAGCGATAACGTTGAGGACTCATTGTACGATAATCTAAAACAGACAATTCTTGTTTTAGGTGGATTGGTAAGACTTCAATCTTTTTATTGGCTTGATTCAATTGATAAAAGAACCAATGATCTAAATAGTCCAAAGGAAATTCTTCCGAAAATCCTTCCAACCAGCGCAGTGTTTCTGCCGTAATGACTGTACCAGAATTGATAGCCATCAACGGTTGGTTGGCTATCCCTGCTGTTGGCTTTGCTCCTTTAAGTCCAACATATTGATCACTATAAACTGGCGAAATTTGTTGTCCATTTGCTTCTACAATTGGAACATAGACTGCCACAGTCGGATCTAACGGCATGATGATCAACGTATCAAAATAAGAAGCTGGCACTTCTGTGTCTTGGTCAAGGAGCAACAATAATTCACATTGATTCGTTTGACTAAAAGCAATCGCTTCATTATAAGCGGTCGCTAGGCCTGGATTATCAGGATTATGTCGATAAGTAACATTTTGTTGTAAAAATAATGCATCTTCTTGAGGAAGTGGGCTGTTGTCATAAATAAATAAGTGCAATTCGGGGTGATCTACCACTTCTTTTAATAACAAATAATTCGGCGTATCAGCCATTTTCATTTGATATAAGACGATGACTACCGCTAATCTTTGACTCATTAAAAGAACCTCCAGCCCCATTTGTTAAAAAATTTTCCCATTGATTGCATAAAGATTTTAAACAATTTTCGACTTTTATGGGCGCCCTTTTCATACATGTGAACAACCGTTTCAAAAGGCGTATAGAGAATCCGATAGCCTGCTTTGCCAAAACGTAAACATAAATCGTTGTCTTCAAAGTACATGAAGAAACGTTCATCGAACCCACCAATTTCAACGAATTTTTCACGATCAATCAACATAAAACAGCCTGAGCCCATTTTAATATCCGTTGTTTCTGTATCCGACAAATCGCGACATTCATAAATACTCAAACGTTTATCAAAAATTTTCTTTACAAATTGAAAGGGAATAAAACGTAACATATAATCGAAAACATCTAATTTTTGACGAACTAAATATTGCGTCGTGCCATCTTCATTTAGCACTTTAGGGCTAACGACTGCAATGTTCTTATCTATTTTGATACGGTCTAATAGACGATCAAGCACGTCTTTAGTAACCAAAACATCGGGATTAAAAATAATTGCATACTTTGTCGAAGCATTGAATAACACTTGATTATGACCATGACCAAACCCTTGATTTTCTTCAGCGCGATGGATAGTAATAAATGGTTCATATGTTGTTAATTTTTCAAGATACGCTGTTTCAGAATGATTGTCATAGATATGAATATCATAGATACTATCAGTACCCAGTTCGGCTTTTAATTGGTCTAGTACATTAAAAATGTAACGACTATTATAAGTGACAATCGAGATTGTTACCATTTCTTGCATGCTCATTTCTCCTTACTACTGAAACATCGTCTTAAAAAAAAAGCATATGTTTCACACATATACTTTTTTAAGTTTAATGGAATTATATCATAGGTTTACGCTCTCGCAAAGCAACCTAAAGATTTCTTTACTTTCTCTTAGAATGCTTGCCAAGTCGCTTTTTCATTTGCTCCTGACGATATTCACGATTCCCTAAAATCCGTAACAAATACATCAACGGTTGATGTCCTTCGCCAACTAGACCGATTAGTTCAATGAATAGTTCTAAGCCAATTAAACAAAAGACAATTAATAAAATTGATGCTACTGTACTTGAATAGCTGAACAATAAAGAGACAAAGGAAAAAACTAACGCTAATGCATAAATAGTCATGACCGCCCCTTTATGGGTAAAACCTAAAGATAACAAGCGGTGATGCAAATGCATTTTATCTGCTGAGGAAATGGGCTTCTTGTTCAATAGCCGTCGAATAATTGCATAAACCGTATCCGTAATTGGCACACCTAAAATCACCATTGGCGTAATTACCGTAATAAACGTAGCATTTTTCAAGCCCTGTAACGACATTACTGCAATCATAAACCCGAGGAATAACGCCCCGGTATCTCCTAGAAATATTTTAGCCGGATAAAAATTGTATGGGAAAAATCCCGCAATGCTCGCAACTAAAATAAAAATAACAATTGGGATATAGACCGTTTTAGCATGTAGGAAAAAATACCCTGTAATACCAATCGTGGTTAATCCAATAATGGATACGCCTGATGCTAAACCATCCAAACCATCAATTAAATTTACTGCATTCGTAATCGCTAAAATCCACAATAAAGTTAGTGGTAAACTAAACCAGCGCAAATCAATCATTCCAACAACTGGCAACGTCACAAAATCTATCCGAATTCCAGCAACAAAATAAATAACTAATGCTGCTAACAAAATACCGATTGTTTTTTTCATTGGAGTAATTTCTTTAATATCATCAATGAGGCCTGTCAAAACAACCATTCCACCAGCCAAAATAATCGGCCAAATATAATCTTGTGGGATAATCGAACGAAAAATCAATAAACATGAACTAGCAAAAGCAATGTAGATTGCAAGTCCTCCTGCTGTAGGCATATTTTTGGTATTGATTCGTCGCTCTCCTGGTGCATCATAGGCGCCAATCCGAAACGCTAGAAGCTTAACAAGTGGTGTTAATAGCAAAGATAAGATAAATGTCATAAATAAACGTATCAAAACTTCATAAATAAATAGTGACATAGTCGAACCCACTTTCTTCTCGTTCAGGGTATATTATACCGTAAACTGAAGCATTTACAAGCTGAAACATGTGTTCTGGCAACGGTTTAGACTTTTTTAAAGAAATCCATTTATTTTTTCTTTTTAAACCATCTAAACAAGCGTTGTTCAAAACTTGGTTGTTTTTTTTCTTTATCTCCAGATAAGTATTCATCGACGACAGCGTTGACAATTGCTCCTAAAATAATAATCGTGGCAGCAAAATTCAACCATAACATCAAGATGATAAAACTCCCAATGATTTGATAACTTGCGATTCTAGAACTAAAATATTTTACGTACAAACCAAAAATTTGTGATAATAGCATCCAACCGACTGTCGAAAAAATAGCCCCTGGCAAAATAGAACGTAACGATAATTTCCGATTAGGAACGACCGCATAAATCAAACACATAATCACTAATAAAACAACGGTCGTTAACGGCCATTTTAACGCTTGGAAAGTATCGATCACAGACGTTGAGTAATGGAAAATTGGTTGCAGTAATTCAATAATGTACTGACCCAGACCTAAAATTACTACTACACCAACAATCGCTACCATAAATAACAAAATAACTAAAAATGAGACCACTCTTACGAGAATAAAATTTTTCCTTTGTTCGACACCAAAAGCTTTATTCATCGCGTTTTGTAGTGCATTAATACTTTGACTGGCACTCCAAAATGCTGCTAAAGCGGAAACAGAAAGCAACCCGCCTGAACGTTGAGTCAGTAGTGAACGAATCGCTGGTTCTAAGTTCTTATAAACATCTTTCGGAATCGCCTCTGCAATATAAGGCAACACAGAATTAGGGTCGATTCTTAAATAAGGTAAGACATTACCTACCGCAATCAGTAATGGAAACAGCGAGAGTAATAAATAATAGGCAACAACCACTGAGCTGTTGCCTATTTCGGCTGTGACCATGTGACTTTGCGTTGTCTCAATAAAACGCATCAAAGATTGATTCTTTTTGATGTTGTCGAGAAACTTCATCACACACTCTCCTTATTAATAAGTCAATTCTTCGCCTTGTGACGTTAAGATTCTTGGACCTTCTTTCGTAATCGCTAATGAATGTTCATATTGACAACTTAGACCGCCATCTTCAGTATAAGCAGTCCAACCATTTGGGTCCATTTTCATGCGCCAAGTTCCTGTGTTAACCATTGGCTCAATGGTAATAACCATTCCCTCTTTTAAACGTAGTCCTTTACCTGCTTCACCATAGTGAGGAATCATTGGACTTTCATGGATAGTTGGGCCAATGCCGTGGCCTACAAAGTCGCGAACAACCCCATAGCCTTCTCCTTCTACATACGTTTGAATTGCATGACCAATGTCGCCAATTCTATTTCCTACTTGTGCTTGTTCAATCCCAAGATATAGCGCTTTTTTGGTTACTTCCATCAAGCGATCAATTTCAGGTGTTGATTCACCCACGACATAAGACCAGCATGAATCAGAGATTGCGCCCTTTAAGTCGACACACATATCTACTTTGATTAGGTCGCCATCTTTTAATACTTTTTTACGAGGAAATCCGTGGCAGATTTCGTCGTTGATGCTACAACAAGTAGCATATTTGTAACCTTCATAGCCAATTTGAGCCGCCACGCCACCATGACTTTCAATAAAGTCTCTCACAAATACTTCAATATCCCAGCTTGTAATGCCAGGTTTAATAAACGTCCGTAAATGACGGTGAACATCCGCTAATAATTCCCCTGATTCATCCATCATTTCAATTTCTCGTGGTGATTTTAATGTAATCATACTATCTCTCCTAAACTTGTTTCATTCAAATTATTTTATCACATTTTTTGCAAAAAAGATTGTTCAAACACCAATTTTCAAAAAGTACCTTAATAAAAGCACTCGCTAGTCTTTTATAAGAAATGCGCATCTGCTATAATAAGTGACAGAATTGTATGAGGGGGAAGAAAGTTTATGACGTTAGCTAAAATTGTGTATGCAAGCATGACTGGGAATACAGAAGAAATTGCCGACATTGTTGCAGAAGCATTTGAAGATTTAGAATTAGAGGTCGAAATTGATGAGTGTACGCAAGTCGATGCCGCTGATTTTGAAGAGGCCGATATCTGTGTAGTAGCTACATATACGTATGGCGATGGCGATTTACCTGATGAAATTGTCGACTTTTATGAAGACTTACAAGAGATTGATTTATCAGGAAAAATCTTCGGCGTTTGTGGTTCAGGAGACACGTTTTATGATGATTTTTGTAAATCGGTGGACGACTTCGAAGCAGTCTTTACTCAAATTGGGGCAAAAAAAGGCGCCGACAGCGTTAAAGTTGATTTAGCCGCTGAAGAAGACGACATCCAACGTTTAGAAGAATTTGCGAAAAAATTAGCAACTGCCGCAGAATAACTACGTTGAAATAAATAAAATAAACACCAGAAAAAAATGGCTAGTTCCCATTTTTCTCTGGTGTTTTGATATTCCTAATTTAAAAATAAAATACTGTAATTTAAAGCTGCCGCAAAAGTAACCCAAAGAATATAAGGAATCATCAACCAGCCACGCGTTATTAATTTATAACGCAAGTAGTCCCACTGTTGAACTATTAATAATAGCCATAACAATGAGATATCAATCACAGATAATAAATTATTTTGTAAAGAAAAAAAGAAAAATGTCCAGAAAAAATTCGCAATAAATTGTAAAATAAATAGCGTAATCATCCGTTTTTTCTGTTGTTTATTTGGATGAACTAAGATGAAATAAAAAGTAATGCCCATAAAAATATACAACACCAACCACACTGGTCCAAATAACCAGCCTGGCGGAGCAAAACTTGGTAATCTCAACGCTTGATAATATTCTCTCGCATTTACTGAAAATAAGCCCGACAAGAGCCCTAGTCCGGTAATTCCTACAATACTTAGCCATAAACGCTTATCTTTCACTCGGTTCATGTTTTTTGCCCCTTTCTATTTCTCTTCTTTACTGTAGCATGGTTGCGAATAATCTACCATTAATACACTTAACAAAAAAAGACCGTTCTTTTAAGAAACAGTCTTTTGCTGTAACCTCACAGAAGTTATCAGCATGAGGTTACACTTTTTTTAATTTTTATAGGTCAATATCAATTGGTTCATCTCGTTCAAGAATTGCTTCAATACTATCTTTCATTAAATGAATGATTTGTTCTTCTGAAGGATGGATAATTCCAGAAGTCATCAATGCAGCCACACCAGTAGCGACCACCCATGTTCCCATGTGTAAAGAGTCAATTTGAACATCGTTTAAATTAGCATACTCAGGATCAGCTTTTACCGCTTCAGTAAAATAGTGATAAGAGAATTCTTGCATTTTTTTGCCGCCACCATATTCTTCTAAATAAAGCGCACGGTATAACTTACTTTCACTTGTCGCAAAATGAATATAGTTTAAAGCCAAATCAACAATTGTATTCCCGGTATGTTTTACTGGAAATACTTCTTTCGCTAAGTATTTATGAATTTTTTGGAATAAAGCATCGCGTAAATCATCCATGTTTTTAAATTCCAAATAAATCGGTTGGGTGGAACATTTCATTTTATTAGCAATATTACGTGCAGTGAACTTCGAAAATCCTTCAGTGGCGACTACTTCATAGGCAGCTGTTAAAATCTGCTCTTTCGTAATGGTTTTTTTTCTTGCCATAATTCCCTATCCCCTTTATTCATTCATATACAACGCTTCCAAATAAATGCTTATGGTTATTGTAACACGATTTTTCTATTATGCAAAATTAGAACAACTCTTTGTACAAAAGTTCACTGAGCGGGAGCACGACAACTTTTACCCCAACTTAAAATAACAGTTGATAAAGGCTTTATTTCGTTGAGTTCCCCGCTCTTCCGTGTTATGATATGAGCAGTCATTACCCATCAAATTGAAGGAGGAATCACGAATGACCTTAGAGAATTTTAATGAAAATCTAAAGAAATATGCACGTTTAATTGCTGAAACGGGTGTCAATGTTCAGGACAATCATACGGTTGTTTTACAAATCAGTGTCGATCAAGCGCCCCTTGCCCGCTTAATTACGGAAGAAGCTTATCGCTTAGGCGCGGCCGAAGTAATTGTTCAATGGAGCGACGAAACCATTCAACGTGAATTTTTAGCTCATGCTGCAACTGATCGTATTGAAAATGTTCCTCAATATAAAATTGATCAAACCGATGATTGGATTGCCAAAGGCGCAAGCCGAATTAGCGTGGTTTCTTCTAATCCTGATGCATTAGCTGGCGTGGATGCACAACGTGTAGCAGCTTTCCAAGCGGCTAATGGGAAAGCATTGGTCAATCTACGAAAAGCAACGCAAGCCAACAAAGTAAGTTGGACTGTTGTAGCTGCTGCTAGTGAAGGCTGGGCAGCTAAAGTCTTTCCAGAATTAGCAACAAGTGAAGAACAAGTTGATGCACTTTGGAATGAAATTTTTAAAACAACACGAATTTATGAAGAAAACCCAGTCATTGCTTGGGATATCCATGATAAAAAATTACAAGAAAAAGCGGCTGAATTAAACGAACAACAATTTACTGCTTTACACTACACAGCTCCTGGGACAGATTTAACGATTGGTTTGCCTAAAAACCATTTATGGGAAGGCGCTGGTAGTTATAACGCTCGTGGGGAAGAATTCATGGCTAATATGCCAACAGAAGAAGTTTTCACCGCCCCAGATAGTCGCCGCGTTGATGGTTATGTTTCTAGTACAAAACCACTAAGTTATGCTGGCACAATCATTTCGGGAATGAAATTTACATTTAAAGATGGAAAAGTTGTTGACTTCTCAGCTGAACAAGGCGAAGAAGCATTGAAAAATCTCTTAGCTATTGATGAAGGTGCCAAACACTTAGGAGAAGTTGCTTTAGTACCAGACCCTTCACCAATTTCACAATCTGGTTTGATTTTTTATAATACATTGTTTGATGAAAATGCCTCTAATCATTTAGCCTTTGGTTCGGCCTATGCCTTCAACTTACAAGGTGGCACGGAGATGAGCGAAGAAGAATTAGCTGAAGCTGGTTTAAATCGTAGCCAAACACATGTGGACTTTATGGTAGGATCTGACAAAATGAATATTGACGGCATTAAGGAAGACGGGACGATTGTTCCAGTTTTTAGAAATGGCGATTGGGCATAGTCCTACCAAATGTTGAAACCAAAGTTTTTAGCTCCAAGAAATAAGAAGAAACTGCTTTTATTCAGTAGGTTCTTTTAAAATTTAGAAAGTGAGGCCTAAGTTGCAGCGACTTAGGCCTCACTTTCTTATGCTAAAAAATCAATTGCATTCGAAGGACCTTTAACGTTATAATCAAATTGAAAACGGATTCTTTTGCACGATATAAGTTTACTTTTAAATAAAAGAATTTTTTTCAAAAAAGTAGAATTGGAGAATTAACATGGGATTATTTGATGGATTATTAGGAAATGCAACACAAAATAATAATGAAACAGCTGAAAAAGAATTACGGGATGTTTTAATCCCTAACGAAAAAGTAGATATGGCCTTCACTTTAGTAAGAGATTTAATTGTCTTTACAGATAAACGCTTAATTTTAGTCGATAAACAAGGAATTACAGGTAAAAAAGTTGATTATAAATCGATTCCCTACAAATCTATTTCACGCTTTTCTGTTGAAACTAGTGGACATTTCGACCTAGATGCAGAACTAAAGATATGGATTTCAAGTGCTGAGTTACCTTCAGTAAGTCTTCAATTTAGAAAAGATAAAGATATTGTTGCTATTCAACAAGCTTTAGCAGCTGCTGTATTATCTTGAATACACAAAAAAAGACAGGAAAGCGACCAACTTTCCTGTCTTTTTAATTTTAGATAAAATAAAAAAGGCTTCTCCCTTTTGTATGATGGTCTTGGCTGGCTTTGCCGCATCAAGCAGAAAGGAAGAAGTCTTTTTACAATATTTACAGTTGTTCTTTGGTTGCATCACCAGTAATTTATGCATTTGACAGCAGCGGTACAAAACCGGAAATCCGTTCACGCGCCACGTACAATATACTGTCCATTCGGGCACTCATACTCCATTTCACCAGCGTCATAACACCCTGCTCAATTTCAATACAGGTAATACAGCGTGGGTGCACACAACTGCCTGTATTATAATAAAAAGAAGGCTCATTTGGCATCACTGGGCGATGTGTATGCCCTGTAATCAGAATACGTTTGTTTTCATATGCCCATTCATTCAACCGCGTCTCACATTTGTTTTTCACACGGTAATTTTTCGCTGCGCTAGTTGGATCGAGTACGCCCAGATTTTCCAAGGGACTCCACAGATATCGGACGCAAAAACACGCCACTCGCCAAAATGTAGAATTAAATAAGCTCGCCTGGTGTCCATGTGTAAGGTACAGCGCACGCTGCGGCATGTTTGGAGGACTTAGTATGATGCCCTCATAGAAAGAATATGGAAGCTGCATCTTATTTTTCTTTTTTATCATATCATGATTGCCATAAATCAGATACAACCTGTTTTCGCGGTGCATCTGCATAAATATCTCAAAAACCTCATCATGCACCTCAATAATGTTTTTCATATTGCGATTTTCCCACAGTTCATCTCCATCACCAAGCTCAATATAAGTAAATCCTCTTCGGTAATAATGTTTCAGCGCTGCAGAAAATAAATGCTGATTTTTCAAAAAATTGTCGGAGGAAGTTCCAATTCCCCTGTGACAATCGCTCATCAGGACATAGCGTGATCGATATGTCAATGGAAGGACTGGGGCATCTCGAAAAGCATGCCCCAGCCGTGATGAAATACTCACAGACGTCCCTTCCTACAGCATCGTTTGCGGCAGCAGCGCTCTTTCCGATGACAACGTTTGTTGAAACGACGTATCCGCAGCAGACGCCGAAACGCTCCCGGAATAAAATAATACAGACATAAAACTCTGTCTTCTGTACATTGAAATGGCTTTGTAACCCACAAGTACATCTTGCAGAAAATTTTATTTTTCCACTGTGAAAAACGACGCCAGAAGCGCGTACACAGCTTATAGCGTACCTTGCGTGCACGGTTAAAGTGAATTGTCACGCAGAAACCATTGACTGAAAACTCCTGTTCCGCGCATCCTGCCTTGCGCAGTCCACTGATAAAAGCAAACTGCATTCTTTTGTCTGGAAATCGTATGGTTGCCTTCATACACAAATCTGACGGCCACACAAAACTTCCTGCAAAGAATGCCGTAAGCCACCAATGATTTTGCGCAACCTTGACACAGTTATTGTTTTTTCCGCAAAGCACAAACGAACAGTGCAGCAGCTCTGTGTTTGATACGGCCTCAAACCGTGTCGTCTTGTACTCTTGTTCAGAAAGAATCCTGTTCGCATGGTAAATACCGATTTCGGCGCCGGCATTGATGCCATACTGGCCTTTCCAAAGTTCAATCAGCCAAGTTTTGCCATCATAGTCAAAGTAGACTGGCAGCGCATCAAAAACCATCTGAAAACGGGGTGCCATATAGTCATAAACCCAGGCATACCCTGCCTCTCTCTGCCAAGCGTCCAGCGTACTCGAAAAAAATCCGCATTCGTCATGGAAACAATAGCCAAACGGCCTGACAAGTTCTTCTACCATGCAGCATTTCTGGCATTTGTCCATGCACTGAATCTTGCAGATAATTTTCTTTTTTCGAAAGTGAAAAAAAATACTGCAAAAAAGTGCAACAAGTAATAAAAAGATTAGGAAGAAATACATAAGTCATATTCCAATCTATAATTTTATTATAGTTTATGTTGGAATATGACTCTTTGTGTAAAAAATTTTAATTCTCAAAGTAATCCTCAAAACTTTCGGAAACAGCTTGACAATGGTACGAAATCATACTATTATAGATGGTATGATTTCGTACTAAAGAGCATTTAAAAATTTATTTGAAATGAGGTAATTTAATATGAAAGCTTATTGTTCAAAAGACATGAAACGCCTAAATTATCTGGTCAGCGAAATTGATGCCACTTATCATGAACTCGCTTTAAAACTTGGGATATCAGACAGTGTTATGACTATCCTTTATACAATCTGTGATAATGGCGAATCCTGTCCATTACAGGAGATATGTCATCGTTCTGGAGTCAGTAAACAAACAATCAATTCAGCAATCCGCAAGCTGGAAGCCGCAGGAATTGTATATCTGGAACAAGCCAGCGCCAAGAGCAAAACTGTCTGCTTAACTGAAGAAGGAAAGCTATTTGCCCAACAAACTGCGATTCGCATCATTGCAGCAGAAAATGAAATTTTCGCCTCCTGGTCAAAGGAAGACGTTAATCAATATTTGGAGCTGACAGCACGATTTCTGACAGCCATCAAAGAGAAGACCAAAAATTTTTAGGAGGGTTTTTATGAGAATCATTACGATCAGCCGTGAATTTGGCAGTGGCGGCAGGGAACTTGGCAAATGCCTTGCTGAATTATTAGAATACGACTATTATGACAGAGAAATTATTACTGCAATCGCTGAGAGCAAAAAGCTGGATGAAAATTATGTTTCAAGAGTTTTGGATAATCATGGATGGAAAAATATTCCTCTATCTTTCAAGAACTCTTTTGTATCTACAGTTTCTTCTATGCAGACCAGTCTTTTGCTAGAACAGAAACGCGTGATTGAAGAAATTGCAGAAATCGACAAAAATTGTGTAATTGTTGGAAGAAATGCAGATGTCCTGCTGCAAAAATACCATCCATTTAACATTTTTGTGTGTGCAGATATGCGTGTTAAAGTTGAGCGGTGCAGAAAATCCGCATCCAAAGAAGAAACGCTCTCCAATAAAGAACTGGAACGCAAAATTCGTAGCATTGACAAAAAACGTTCCCAGACTAGAGAACTTCTCACAGAAAGTAAATGGGGGGACAGAAACGCATATCACCTTATTATCAACACTACCGATTGGACTGTTAAAGATTTAGCACCAGCAGTAAAACATTTTGCGAACTGCTGGTTTCAAAGGCTTTGAAAGGAGCAATGTAATAGAAATGAATATCCAACTATCTGATCATTTTACATACAAAAAACTTCTTCGTTATACATTTCCATCTATTATCATGCTGGTGTTCACATCTATTTATGGTGTGGTTGATGGTTATTTTGTGTCAAATTATGTCGGAAAAACGCCATTTACTGCAGTTAATTTTATTATGCCTTTTTTGCTGATTCTAGGCTCCTTGGGCTTTATGTTTGGAACCGGCGGCGGTGCATTAATTGCCAAGACACTCGGAGAAGGCGAAATTTTAAAAGCAAATCGCCTGTTTTCTTTGATTGTTTATACATCTTTTGTCTGTGGTATTGTGATGGCTGTTTTGGGGATTTTATTTATTCGCCCTATCGCATCTATGCTGGGTGCACAAGGACAATTACTAGACGACAGTATTGTTTATGGACATATTATTTTGGTGGCAATCCCTGCATATATTCTCCAATATGAGTTTCAGTGCCTGTTTGCTACAGCCGAAAAACCAACATTTGGACTTTATGTGACAATTGCAGCAGGACTAACGAATATAATTCTTGATGCATTGTTCGTCGCTGTGTTTGACTGGGGGCTCCAAGGTGCCGCTGCTGCTACAGCTGCCAGTCAATGTGTCGGCGGCATCATTCCTCTCATTTATTTCGCACGTCCAAACAGCAGTTTGCTGCGTCTTGGACGAACCCAGTTTGATGCAAAATCTCTGGGAAAAACTTGTGTAAATGGTTCTTCTGAGCTAATGAGCAATATTTCCATGTCTATTGTAAGTATGCTTTATAATGCACAGTTGTTAAAATATGCAGGCGAAGACGGCGTTGCCGCCTATGGCGTACTGATGTACGTCAGTTTGGTATTTCTGGCAGTATTTATCGGATACTCTGTTGGAACTGCTCCAATTATTTCCTATCACTTTGGCGCAGAAAATCACAGTGAATTAAAAGGATTGCGCAAAAAAAGCCTTCGCATAATCGGTATCTTTGCAGTGATTATGCTTGCCTGCTCCTATATTTTGGCTAAACCGCTGTCGATTGTGTTTGTTGGGTATGATCAGGAACTTCTTGATTTGACGAGTCACGCATTTTCAATTTTTGCGTTCTCCTTCCTCTTTTCGGGATATGCTATTTTTGGATCGTCCTTTTTTACAGCATTGAACAATGGGCTTATTTCAGCAACAATTTCCTTTGTGAGAACAATGTTATTTCAAGTTGTGGCGGTTCTTATTTTCCCACTATTCTTAGGAATAGACGGTATTTGGTTCTCTATTGTGGTGGCAGAACTGCTCGCTGTTGCTGTGACAATTCTTTTTTTGAAGGGAAACCAAAAGAAATATCACTATTAATCTAATTTGGGCAGGGGTGATTCATTCGCCCCTGCCCGTGTTTGACTCAATTATTTGATCTGTCCTTCCAACACTGTCTTTGTCTCTTCGATAGCCTTATCAATTCCTGCGGGATTCTTGCCGCCTGCTTGTGCCATGTTGGGACGTCCGCCGCCGCCTCCTCCTACAAGAGCAGCAATTCCTTTGATCAGATTACCGGCATGAGCGCCTTTTGCCATTGCTGCATCTGTAGCCATTGCTACAAGATTCACCTTTCCATCCATATTAGATGCCAACACAACAACACCTTCGCCGAGTTTTTCTTTAAGCTGATCGCCCAAATCTCTCAAACCATTCATATCGATTCCGTCAACTTTTGCTGCCAAAAGCTTCACACCCTTGATTTCTGTTACCTGATTCATAACATCTCCAAGTGCTTCTTTGGCTGCCTTGCTCTTTAGTGCCTCGTTCTCACTCTGCAATGCCTTTATTTCAGACATCATATGTTCAATCTTTTCAACCAAAGCGAAAGGCGTTGTTTTTGCTGCCTTTGCTGCCGCTTCCAGCTCATGTTCCATATTCTTGTAATATGCGAGTACATTGTCACCTGTAAGCGCTTCAATACGGCGCACTCCTGCCGCAATACCACTCTCTGATACGATTTTAAATACAGAAATATCACCTGTCTGTTTCACATGTGTACCACCGCAGAATTCCTTCGAGAATTCTCCCATTGATACCACGCGCACTGTCTCACCATATTTTTCATCAAACAATGCCATTGCGCCTGTTTTCTTGGCCTCGTCCATCGTCATGATCTGTGTTTCTACTGCAATATTCTGAGCAATTTTCTCATTGACTAACTTCTCAACAGCCGCTAATTCTTCTGCTGTCATCGCCTCAAAGTGGCTAAAATCAAAACGAGTACGCTCACCATCCTGATAAGACCCCTTCTGCTGTACATGTGTACCAAGCACTTCGCGAAGTGCTTTCTGCAGTAAATGTGTTGCAGAATGATTCTTACAGATTTTTGTACGAAGAGATTCTTCTACATTTAATGAAACCACATCACCAACTTTTATCATGCCGTGTGTCATTTTGCCGACATGTCCTACTTTGCCTCCAAGCAGCTTAATGGTATCCTCAACAAGGAACGTGCCAGAATCTGTTGTAATAACGCCCTTATCCCCCTGCTGTCCGCCCATGGTAGCATAAAAAGGTGTTTCCTCCACTATAATAGTACCAATTTGTCCGTCTGAAAGCGCTTCTACCAGCTCACTGTCTGTTGTAAGCGCAGAAACCTTGGAAGAAGCAGAACATTTATCATAACCAACAAATTTCGTCGTAATGGCAGGATCAATCAGTTCATACACGGTTGCATCTGCACCCATATAATTCGTAACCTTGCGTGCTCCTCTTGCCTTGGTGCGCTGATCTTCCATCGCTTCCTGAAACCCTTTTTCATCAATCGAAAAACCTTTGTCTTCCAAGATTTCTTGTGTCAAGTCAATTGGAAATCCATAGGTATCATACAGCTTAAATGCATCTGCACCCGACAAAACTTTTTCTCCGGACTTCTGCATTGCCTCTTCCATCTCAGAAAGAATTGCCAATCCCTGATCAATCGTCTTGCTGAACTTTTCCTCTTCCTGTGTAAGAACTTTAAAAATAAAGTCCTTTTTTTCTTCTAATTCTGGATAGCCGTCTTTGCACTCTTCAATCACCGTCTTTGCAAAATGAGCCATAAAAGTGCCTTCTATACCAAGCATTCTTCCATGACGAGCCGCACGGCGGATAATACGTCTAAGCACATATCCGCGTCCTTCATTCGTAGGCATAATACCATCAGAAATCATAAAAGTAGCAGAACGAATATGATCTGTAATCAATCGAATTGAGATATCATTCTTTTCATTTTCCTGATATACAACGTTTGCTGCTTCACAGATTTTATCACGGATTGCTTTCATCGTATTAATATCAAATACACTGTCAACATCCTGAACAACAACTGCAAGCCGCTCAAGTCCCATACCTGTATCTATATTTTTTTGTTCCAGTTCTTCATAGTTGCCTTTGCCGTCACCATTAAACTGTGTAAATACATCATTCCATACTTCCATAAAACGGTCACAGTCGCACCCTACCTTACAGTCAGGTTTGCCGCAACCATATTTTATTCCTCTATCATAATAAATCTCTGAACAAGGACCACAAGGACCAGCGCCATGTTCCCAAAAATTATCGCATTCCCCTGTTTCAGGGTCACGATAAAAACGTGTTATTTTTTCAGCAGGTACGCCAATCTCATCAACCCATATACGATATGCTTCTTCATCTTCACTGTAGATAGATGGATAAAGCCGCTCTGGGTCCAAACCTACCACCTTTGTCAAAAATTCCCAGCTCCAAGCAAGCGCCTCATGTTTAAAATAATCACCAAATGAAAAATTCCCGAGCATCTCAAAAAATGTAAGATGCCTTGCTGTCTTTCCTACATTCTCAATATCGCCTGTTCTGACGCATTTCTGACATGTCGTAACTCTGCGTCTTGGCGGAATCTCCTGTCCTGTAAAATATGGCTTTAATGGTGCCATACCTGAATTGATAATCAATAGACTGTTATCATTATGAGGCACTAATGAAAAGCTCTTCATTGACAAATGTTCTTTGCTCTCGAAGAATTCCAGAAACATTCTTCTAAGCTCATTCACTCCATAGTTCTTCACGATTATTCCTCCAAATTTTAAAAATCAAATTTATCTGCAAAGTAAGCGTCAAGCTCTTCAATCTTGATACGCACCTGTTCCATTGAATCACGGAAGCGTACAGTCACTGCCTTGTCCTGTTCTGAGTCAAAATCATATGTAACACAGAATGGTGTTCCAATCTCATCTTGACGACGATAGCGCTTCCCGATATTTCCTCTGTCGTCAAACTCGCAGTTATATTTCTTTGAAAGCTGTGCAAATACCTTCTCCGCACCCTCATTCAACTTCTTGCTCAAAGGAAGCACACCAATTTTTACTGGTGCGATTGCCGGATGAAAACGAAGCACAGTACGCATATCGCCTTCTCCAAGGTCTTCTTCATCATAAGCGGCGCAAAGAAATGCAAGCACAACACGATCTGCTCCAAGTGATGGTTCGATAACATATGGTATGTATTTCTCTTTCTTTTCATCATCAAAATAAGACATATCCTGTCCTGATGTGTTTTGGTGCTGTGTCAAGTCATAATCTGTTCGGTCAGCAATTCCCCAAAGCTCGCCCCATCCAATAGAAGGAAACAAAAACTCAATATCTGTAGTTCCCTTAGAATAGAAGCAAAGCTCCTCTGGTGCATGATCACGAAGACGAATTTCTTCTTCCTTAATGCCAAGGCTCAAAAGCCAGTCCCTGCAAAATCCTCTCCAATACTGGAACCATTCCAAATCCGTTCCCGGCTCGCAGAAAAATTCCAGTTCCATCTGCTCAAATTCTCTTGTACGGAACGTAAAGTTTCCAGGAGTAATCTCATTTCTAAAGGATTTGCCAATCTGTCCAATTCCAAAAGGAATCTTCTTTCTTGAGGTTCTCTGTACGTTCTTGAAATTCACAAAAATACCCTGTGCTGTCTCTGGTCTTAAATACACTGTATTTTTCGCATCTTCTGTCACACCCTGAAAAGTCTTGAACATCAGGTTAAATTGACGAATATCTGTGAAATTATGCTTGCCGCAAGTTGGACAGACAATTTTATGTTCTTCTATAAAATTCTTCATTTCCTCCTGAGAAAATGCATCGATCGGCTTCTCAAGAACAATATTGTTTTCTTCTGCATAGTCCTCTATCAGCTTGTCTGCACGAAAACGTTCATGGCACTCTCTACAGTCCATAAGCGGATCAGAAAACCCTCCTAGATGCCCAGATGCTACCCATGTCTGGGGATTCATCAGAATTGCGCAATCCACACCGACATTGTATGGATTTTCCATAACAAATTTCTGCCACCATGCCTTTTTTACATTGTTTTTTAATTCAACACCAAGATTTCCGTAATCCCATGTATTGGCAAGTCCACCATAAATTTCTGAGCCAGGGTATACAAATCCTCTGCTTTTTGATAATGCTGTAATTTTGTCCAATGTCTTTTCCATGTTATATTCTCCTATCTATTTTCCTATTTCATTTGAATACAATGATTCCATAACCTTCTGCCAACGACACATCTGCACTCTTTTTTCCAACCACAGTCACACCGTCTCCAACATACAAGATTTCATCAAAACAGTTTACACGTATTGGTTGCACTTCTTGCCCTTCCTCTGGTTTTTCCAGTTCCAAAATTACAATATGGTTGCTTCCCATTCCTAAAAGTTCCGGTTTGGAAACCGTTGCATTTTCAGAATTATCTGAGGCAGCATTCAGCGTCACATCGAGATCAAATCCTGCCTGATTGGCACCTTGTATCGTTCCTGCAAAAAAATGCTCATTGTTAAACCCTGCATAAGAATTAAAATTGTCAAATTCTATCTGCACATTGGTAAAACCATTCTCTACCTTACAGCTTTTGAGTGTTATATTTGCTTCTGCATCTTCTAACTTGTATTCTTCTATACTCGTCTCAATCATTGATTTTAACCCATTCATATCATAATCGCTTTCCTGAAAATCTTCCACGATTTTGCTTGAGATGCTTCCGTCTTTTTTCAGAGAAATAGAAGATACTGCTGCATCATCGTCCATCTCCTCATCTGTTCTTTCACCACATGCAGCAAGTCCCAGCATACATATACACATTATCAAAAATACTGTTTTCCCTGCCCTCATAATTTTTCTCATTTCCATACCCCCTGCCTGCTTTGGCAGACATTATTTCTATCATTATCAAAAACTTTTCAAGCTTCTAAAAGTTCTGCGTTTTATTATAAACAACTTATTCAAGATTTTCAAGTATTTCAATACTTTTAAAATTCTTGTCCAATACACTTTTACATATTTTTTGGCTAAAAACCCCTAATTGCCGCAGCACATCTGGCTTTACACCAAAAGAAAAAAGCTTTTCAACAGGTGTATTCATTATGTAATCAATTGTGTAGGCGGTAGACTGCATAAGCGTGCCTCCATCCCCTGTTCCTGGAAATTCTCCATTTAACATAATTGCCTTCAATTCAAATACATACCTTACAAGCCGATGGTCAAAACTTGGAGATGTCAGTGCCCGCAGCGACTGATACAAAAGCTTTAGCATCGCGGTTTCATCATTATTTTCTCTGGCATAATAATCGCAGAATTCAAGAAAGTACATTCCATAATAGGCTCCTACAAAATCCTGCCGAAGTTCCTCAAAATAATTGGTTATCTCCGCATCAGACAAATTGTAGGAATTTCTGCCTGTATATAATGTAAACTGGCCAAAAGAAAACGGATTTGTCGGTGCCATCAGCCGATTGCCAGGCTTCCTTGCTCCCCTGGCAAAAGCTGATATTTTTCCCCGTTCTTTCGTAAGAAGCACAACTCTCCTGTCATATTCCCCAATCGGTTCTGCTTTTATAATAATCCCTGTTAGTATTAGAAAATTCTGTATACCTGCATTCATGTATCTCTCCTGCCTTACTTTCGGTTTTTTCCATATCAGGATGCCCCTTGTAAGCCAGATAGTCGTATACCTGTCCTGTCTGCATAAACCGGCTCCATCCATCCTCGTACATTTAATGTCCCTGCCCTTTCTGTATCGCATTCTCTTTCACCGTCGCTGCAAGCAACGATTTTTGAAACTTGCCTACACAAGTAGGGTGTGCTTATGGAACAATTTTATTCATTTTCTTTGGGGTCATAGCCAAAATTCTTTATCATAAAATCACTGTCGCGCCAGTCTTTCTTTACCTTTACCCAAAGCTGAAGATTTGCTTGTTTCTCCAACATTTCTTCGATTTCAGGACGCGCTAATGAGCCTACTTTTTTGAGCATCGCACCGCCTTTTCCAATAATAATACCTTTGTGCGAATCCCGTTCACAGATAATTGTTGCATTGATATCAACAATCTTTTTTCGGTATTTCATTGATTCAATCGTGACTGCCACACCATGGGGAATCTCTTCATTGATGCAGCGCAGCACTTTTTCTCTGATAAGTTCTGCTACAATCTGCCGCACTGGCTGGTCTGTAATAGTATCTTCATCATAAAATGCAGGTCCATATGGCAGATATTTCATAATTTGCTCTATCAAAACATCGGTGTTGTCAGCCTTGAGTGCGGAAACTGGCACCACTTCAGCAAAATCAATCTGTTTTCTGTAAGCATCAATATATTGCAGCAGTTCTTCTTTTTTAACAGTGTCTATCTTATTCATCACCAAAATAATGGGGGCTTTCACTTTTTTGAGCTGCTCTATAATATGCTGTTCTCCTGCTCCAATGTAATCCGTTGGCTCTACAAGCCACAGAATCACATCCACTTCCCTTAAACTATGCTCTGCCACATTCACCATATAATCCCCAAGTTTGTTTTTTGCTTTGTGAATCCCAGGCGTATCCACAAATACAATTTGTCCTTCCTCGGAATTATATACTGTTTGTATCCTGTTTCTTGTTGTCTGCGGTTTTTTCGAAGTTATCGCAATCTTTTGTCCTATCAGGCAGTTCATCAACGTGGATTTCCCTACATTTGGCCTGCCTATGAGTGCCGCAAATCCTGATTTGTGTGTTTCGCTCATGTAACTTTTGTCCTCTCTTTTATCAATCGAGTAGGAAAAATTTTCCTACTCGCCGTGCGCACAATTTAACGCATAATTATTTTAACAAGTAAAAAATTAGTGGAAAAGATTCTCAACTTTCATAAATAATTCTTTGTTCTCCTCAATTGATTCGCTGTTTCCTACTACACATACAGCCTGTTGGCCAATCAACGTATCTAAATAACTTGCAAGCGCCCTGATATCATCCTGTGTGCACATTAATACCTCATTTCGTTCTTTTTGTACTTCCTCATAATCAAGGTTTGTCAGATATGCACCGCAGGAACGACTGCCTTTTGCTGATGGTGTTAAAGGCATATCCAAATCACTGACTGCACCGATAATATATTTGGTGATTGTACGTTCATCCGCATGGAAATTTCTAATATAATCACTTGTATGCTCAAAAATATCAATCGTTTTTTTGAGATTTGGGTCCCGGTATGACACAAGATAGCTGTCTCCTGTTTTGCCAAAATTGCACATACAGCCATATGCGCCGCCCTTCACACGCACATTCACCCACAAATAATCATATCCAAGAATTACTTTCAATACTCTGAGCGCACCTGTATATCTATCATTCGTACCTGTCATATAATTTCCTGCCCTGCACACATATTGAATCTGTGCGGAAGTAGAAAATCCTTCGTTTTTCTTTGTCGTCGAAAGCCCAAAGCGTTCCTTCTTGACAGGTTCTGTAAAAAGTTTCGATTTCATCGCAGGCACAAGATCTACAAGTTTGTCAAATCCGTCTTGGGAAGCGGTTATATCTACCATCAAATTTTCCGGTCGGAAAATCGTTTTTGTCAGCTCTGTAAGCTTTTGAAGCAGTTTTTCTTTGTTTGTGTCAAAATCGGCAGTGAGTTCTTCCAGCATTCTATAGCAGGGCAGACCACTTACAAGTTCTGATACCGCAGCCGTCTCGCTAAAATAAGACATTGCCCTGACTGCCGCAAAAGAATGGCCTGCAGCCATCATATCCCCCTGCATCCGTGACTTTAGCTCCCCAAGAATCTCAAGAATCCTGCTCTCGTCCGCCAGACTAGAAGCAGTCATAATCTCTGTCATAAGCTCAAATGCTGCCGGAAGCTCATCATACATTGCTTTTGTTTTTACCTCAAAAGTCATCTTGTATTCATCGAGCTTTTTGGCATTGACATAAGTGTTTACAGAACTTACAATACCGCCTGTATGAATATTCATTTCATTAAATAATTCTCCAAAGCTGTATTTTTCGGTATCCACAAAGCCTAATACATTCTTTAGGATTCCAATATATGCAAACAGGTCTGCTGGTATATTGGCAGCATCGAATATCAGTTTGATATAGCCAATCCCATTTGTAGGAATATCGTGAAACAGAACTTTTGTATCATTGATACTTCGAACCTCATTCACGAATCCTTCTGCGTCCTTTTTCATATCCTTTCTTGTGAGCATTGGTATCTTTGCAATATCTTCTGGAGAATCCTCTGCCTCCTGAAAATCATGCAATGCCTTGGTATCTGCAATAAGCTGCCTGATTTCGTCCTCACTAAGACTTGCTTTATAAGCCGCAAGCTTTTCTGTAAGTTCTCTGTCATTTTGGGCTGTCAATCCTTCTTTGGGTGCCACCACAACAATTGATTTATGCTGGTTTTGAATCAAATAATTCTCAATCAGCTTTTCGAAATAATCTGTGTTGATTTTCTCCTTTAAATCTCTAAAGATATCAATTGCTTCAATCATATCAAACGGCATATTATCATTGTATAGCCAAGAATCAAACATCTGCAAACCATACATCAGACCCTTCGGATAAGAACCAAAATCAGCCTCTCTGTATCGGAATTCATAATAATTTAAGCCTGCAAGCAATGATTTTTTGTCAATACCTTCTTTGGCTATCCGCGCAAGCTCACTCTCTATGGTCTCAATAAATTCTTCCTTCTGTGAAACATTTGCGTTTTTGGCAACCACAGAAAAATATGGCTGATAAATTCCATTATCATAGACTGTATATACTTCTGTCCCGATATTTTTGCGTATCAGCGCAAGTTTTAAAGGCGCCGCAGACGCAGAGCAAATTGCATATTCCAAGATCTGCATTGCAAAATAAAGCTCTTTATCAAGGCTTGTCCCTACAACTGTATTGTATGATAAATACGTATTGTTTTCTAATGATTCTCCTTCCATAATCGGATATTCTTTGTATATTTCAACAGGCTTTTCAAAGGCCTTCTGCTGTTTTAATGCAGAGTCAACCTCTATTTTGTCAAATTTGCTCAAATATTTTTCGTCCATCCATTCCAACTTTTCCACCATATCCATATTTCCATACAAATATAGATAACTATTGGACGGATGATAATACTTTCCGTGAAATGCCAAAAACTGTTCATAGGTTAAATCCGGAATCACCTGCGGATCTCCTCCCGATTCCACACCATACGCCGTATCAGGAAACAGAGAATTGACCACCTCTCTGTAGTGAACCTCATCAGGTGATGAAAAAGCGCCTTTCATTTCATTATAAACAACTCCGTTGAGCGTGATTGGGCTGTTCTCATCCTCTATCTCATAATGCCAGCCTTCCTGCTGGAAAATTTTCTTTTCTTTATAAATATTGGGATAAAAAACGGCATCAAGATACACATGCATCAAATTCTGAAAATCCTTGTCATTGCAGCTCGCTACAGGATAAACGGTCTTGTCGCTGTAAGTCATAGCATTGAGGAAGGTGTTGAGTGAGCCTTTGACAAGCTCCACAAAAGGGTCCTTTACCGGAAAATCCTCAGAGCCGCAAAGCACTGTATGTTCTATAATATGTGGTACACCTGTGGAATCTGTAGGCGGTGTACGAAATCCAATATAAAACACTTTGTTTTCATCATTATTTTCAAGAAGCGCAATTCTTGCTCCTGTCTTTTTATGCTTCAAAAGCCAGCTCATTGAACCAATATCATTTATCTGCCTTTTTTGAATGACCTCGTATGCACTTAAATCCTCAATTTTTTTCATGAATATTACCTTCCTTTTATCCTATTCTTTTTATACGTACACTCAAAGTTTCTTTGTGCCTTATTTTGTGAGATAATCTTTTGCCAAAGATTCCGAGCGTACATTTTTAGATACTGACTACCATAAGGGCAAGCTTTGAGATAGAGATATCCTCTATCATCACACTGCCTTCTTTGACACGGTTGCTGTATGCACTGCAAAAATTTTTTAATGGAACTGCTTTGTGAATCCACTTGTTCTTGATCGTTTTTCCAAACCCTTTCTTTTGTGTCTGGTAACAAATCCGTACTGTCATTTTTACCTGTTCAAAAATCCGATAAGAAAACGCTTCTGGAGATAGTTCCAAAAGATGATCTGTCATTTTCACGTTCAAATCTGTATCCTTTTTTATATAGGCACTGATAATTGCCTTCCATTTAAAAGGAACATCTTCCTTGTCCATCATTTCAGTATAGGTTAACTCCCTACCAAAATATACACAGCTTGTATCCTGAATTACATATTTAAAATCATCATTATTTTGCGTATTCATTTCTGTCTCCGTCTATCATACATCACTGCTCTTCTTTTTGGATATAGTCAATATGATCTGCCGAAAAATTCACCGCTTTCCATACCTCATCCTCCGAAATTCCCAGTTCATCAGCCACTTCCTTTGCTGTAACTTTTCTAAGGTAGCTGTCATACAATTCTTTTGCCTTATCATTGACTTCATTAACCTTTCCAAGCACATTATCATCAATTTCACGGCTGTCCGAATCTGCATGAATGTATTCCTCCATAGCATTCATAATCATCTTCGCTATAAAACCTTCAACCTCTTCAATGCTTTCTACACATGCAAGCATTGTAACAGCCGCAGCTACAGCAACATTACCCTCTCCGATTAAATCCTCCACAAGCGCTCCCTGTCCCGCATAGAGCTTTGAAAGCTCCACCACCTGCGGAAGGTAAATTTCTACAAGCTTTGCCTGTGCATCACGATCCTCTGCCAACGCTGACATTGTAACTGCACGTTTTTCACCATCAGACACAATAGGAAGTTCTCTCAAATCAGCCAGGTACATCTCAAGAAAATTAACATCCTCCGTTGATAGGTTCTCTTCCTCGTCACCAGGTTCATCAATCCCTATATGATTTTTGCGAAAATATTCATGAATGAGTACAAGCTGCTCCTCCTTTAAATTCCATTCACCAAATGTCTCACGCACCTGCTCACTCGTAAGCATATTCCCCTGAAGTCTTGCACTATCTTTGAGCTGTTCAAGAATCTGTGCAAAATTTGTCTGGTTGAACTCCATCTTCCAAAACCTCCTGCAATCCTATTTGACATGCGTATGCGTGAAAAGATGATCTTGGCAATACTCATAATTTCCATTGCACTTTGAACAGAACCGAAACTCTGTATCCGGATTATCTTCACTGTTTTTGCCGCAGACAGCACATTTATGCTTTGCCACACTCATTGGCTTGGCCCGCTTTACTTCCCTGTTATAATCATGACGCCGTTTTACCTGCCTTGGCGACATCCGCATACGCAGATTGCTCCGAGTCATCAAGAAAAATATCACAACATTTAAAAGCGACGCCCCGATTACGATTTTTCCAATGATTCCATTTTGCAAAAACTGCACCAGCAAAAGTATGACATATGCAATTCCCATCCATTTCACTTTGATTGGAATGATAAACATCAGCAATACCTGCACTTCGGGAAATGTAGCCGCAAACCCAAGGAAAATAGACATATTTACAAAATATGTGCTAAAATTGCGCGCCACATAAATAAAATATTGTGTTGTCCCATAAAAATCCATTGTCTGGCTCAGGCCAAAGAGTGGAACATAACTGATTCCCATAATCAAAAAGCTTCCAAGTATGGTAAAAATCATGCCCATAAATAAATATACATTGTAATAAAAAGTTCCCCATGTCCTTTCCAGATTGGTGCCAATGGAATAATAAAAGAACAGCATAATAATTGTCAACAGGTCCGGATTTGAGGACGGCGGAATGATAATCCACGTGACAAGCCGCCAAATTTGGCCATGTAATATCAAATATGGATTCAGCGTAAAGAAATCCATGATTACAGGATTTATCAATTGAATTACATACCCCAGCACGTATCCCAATATCAGATACAGAGAAAGATTTGATATGGCATATTTCCCAAATTTCCTCTCCATTTTGTTCAAAAAATTCATATTATGCATTCCTGCCTTTCACATTGTTTTTGCAATCGCCCTTCAAGTATATCATTCACTACAAAAAATGTAAACCAATCTAAATTTAACCAGATAAAAAATTATATATTTTTAATAATTATTTGTTCCTTGTCTATTGTGGTTTTTTAGTATTATTCCATCTATTCTCCTCATACATTTATAACAGTTCACGAATTGGTATATTTTTCACAAGTTTTCTTAGCAAAAACAGCCAAAAATGTTTAAAGTTTTCATGAACTTTTAATCATCTGTTTTATTGCCTTTTTGAGGGTGCTGTCGTATAATAGCACATATGTGTTAATTGAATCGAATTATGTGACCCTACTAAAATAGGCTTGTATTCTATACGTTTTTTGTATAAACGGCCTATACTGTCGCAATTTGCTATCAAGAAAAAAATGCGCTTATGCGCTTGATTTTATATAAGTTTTTTAATAGATTGATGTTAGTAATAGAAAGGCATGGTTAGTTACATGAACGCAAAAAATAAAACGAAAAGTTTCTATACGCTTGGAATTGACATTGGTTCAACGACAGTTAAAGTTGCCATATTAGATTCCAAGCACAAGCTGCTCTTCTCGGATTATCAGAGACATTATGCCAATATCCGTGAGACACTATCTTCCCTATTACAAGATGCTTATGCAAAACTTGGGAATCTGACGCTTCATCCTATGATAACAGGTTCCGGTGGTCTTACGCTTGCCAATCATTTAGAAGTTCCCTTTGTACAGGAAGTGATTGCAGTATCTACTTCTCTTCAAGAACTCGCTCCCAAAACAGATGTTGCGATTGAACTTGGCGGTGAAGATGCAAAAATTATCTATTTTGAAGGCGGAAATGTAGAACAGCGCATGAATGGTATCTGTGCAGGCGGTACAGGTTCTTTTATTGATCAGATGGCATCGCTGATTCAGACAGATGCTTCCGGCTTAAATGAATATGCAAAAGATTATAAGTCCTTATATACCATCGCTGCCCGCTGTGGTGTATTTGCAAAAACTGACATTCAGCCCTTAATCAATGAGGGCGCCACCAAAGAAGATCTCTCTGCTTCCATTTTTCAAGCAGTTGTCAATCAGACAATCAGCGGCCTTGCCTGTGGCAAACCAATACGCGGACACGTGGCATTTTTGGGCGGTCCGCTTCACTTTCTTTCAGAGCTTAAGGCAGCTTTTATCCGTACCCTAAAACTAGATGAAGAACATATTATCGACACTGCAAACTCGCATCTTTTTGCTGCGATTGGTTCTGCACTCAATGCAAAAGAAGAAGTTTCTTTTTCAATGTCTGAAATGGTTGACAAACTTTCTTCTGATATCAAAATGGAGTTTGAAGTTGCCCGAATGGACCCTTTGTTTTCTGATGAGAAGGAATATCAGAATTTCCAGTCAAGACATGGTTCCCATCATGTCAAAAATGCCAAACTTGCAGATTATCATGGGAAATGCTTCTTGGGCATTGATGCGGGCTCTACGACAACCAAAATTGCCGTTGTCGCTGAGGACGGTACACTGCTCTATTCGTTCTACAGCAACAATAATGGAAGTCCTTTAAATACTGCGATTGCATCTATTCAGGAAATTTATCGTCTGCTTCCTGCAGATGCCGTAATTGTCCATTCTTGTTCTACCGGCTATGGTGAAGCATTGTTCAAGGCTGCCTTTATGCTGGACGAAGGTGAAGTTGAAACAGTTGCGCATTATTATGCTGCTGCATTTTTCAATCCTGATGTTGATTGTATTATTGACATTGGCGGCCAGGATATGAAATGTATTAAAATCAAAAATCAGACCGTTGATTCCGTTCAGCTCAATGAAGCATGTTCGTCAGGCTGTGGTTCTTTTATCGAAACATTTGCAAAATCTTTAAATTATAGTGTGCATGATTTCGCGCAAGCAGCACTTTTTGCCAAACATCCAATTGACCTTGGCACGCGCTGTACCGTATTTATGAATTCAAAAGTGAAGCAGGCACAAAAAGAAGGTGCAGAAGTATCTGATATTTCTGCAGGTCTTGCCTACTCTGTCATCAAAAATGCGCTGTTTAAGGTTATAAAGGTTTCTGATGCAAGTGAGCTTGGCAAAAATATTGTCGTGCAAGGTGGTACTTTCTATAACGATGCGGTGCTGCGCAGCTTCGAAAAAATTGCTGGATGCGAAGTGATTCGTCCCGATATAGCTGGTATTATGGGAGCGTTTGGCGCTGCTCTCATTGCAAGAGAACGCTATCAGGCTGCTCCAGATGCTGCTACCACAATGCTTACGATTGACCAGATTAACGAACTTGCTTTCACAACATCTTTAGTAAAATGCAAGGGCTGTACAAATTCTTGTCGTCTGACTGTCAATAAATTTTCTGACGGCAGAAGCTACATATCAGGCAACCGCTGTGAACGTGGTCTTGGAAAAGAGAAGACAGACAGCAACATTCCAAATTTATTTGCATATAAGCTGAAAAGAATGTTTTCTTATGAGCCACTTTCTGATACAGATGCAATCCGTGGACGTGTGGGGATTCCAAGAGTTTTGAATATGTACGAAAACTATCCATTTTGGTTTACATTCTTTACCAAACTGAATTACCAAGTGGTTTTGTCGCCTCTTTCAAATAGAAAGATATACGAAATGGGTATCGAATCCATTCCAAGTGAGTCTGAATGTTACCCAGCCAAACTTGCGCACGGGCATGTTGAATGGCTTATTAAGCAGAATGTTGACTTTATCTTCTACCCTGCTTTGTTCTACGAGAGAAATGAATTTGACGACGCCAACAATCATTATAATTGCCCTATTGTTACATCATACTCTGAAAATATCAAAAATAATGTAGAAGCTATCGGCCGCGGGGAAGTCCTTTTTAAAAACCCGTTTATGTCTTTCAAGGAACCTTCTTTGATTCTGCAATCACTTGAAAAAGAGTTTCCTAATATTCCTGCTGCCGAACTAAAAGAAGCTGTTGATGCTGCATGGGCAGAACTTGACAATGTACGCAAAGACATGTGCCAAAAAGGCGAGGAAGTGATTTCTTTTCTCGAAAAAAATCACGCGCGCGGCATTGTACTTGCCGGCCGTCCTTACCATATCGATCCAGAAATCAATCATGGTATTCCAGAACTGATTAATTCCTATGGTATTGCGGTTCTCACAGAAGATTCTGTATCGCACCTTGCAAAACCAGAACGGCCATTGATTGTATCTGACCAGTGGATGTATCACTCAAGGCTTTATGCTGCTGCAAGCTTTGTCAAAACACGCGACGACTTGGACTTGATTCAGCTCAACTCCTTTGGCTGTGGATTAGATGCAGTTACTACGGACCAGGTAAATGATATTTTGACAGGCTCCGGCAAAATATATACTTGTTTGAAAATTGACGAGGTAAACAACTTAGGGGCGGCAAGAATCCGTATCCGCTCCCTGCTCTCTGCTATTCGTGTGCGTGAACAGCGCCATCAGGAGCGAACTGTTTGCTCTAGCAGCATCAACAGAGTTGTTTTCACAAAGGAAATGCGCAAAAACTATACTATTTTGTGTCCTCAGATGTCACCTATACATTTTGACCTTTTGGAACCAACCTTTCGAAGATGTGGATACAATCTGGTAGTATTGAACAATGACAACAAAGGCAGCATTGATATGGGGCTTAAATATGTCAATAATGATGCTTGCTATCCTTCCCTTTTAGTTGTGGGACAGATTATGGAAGCAGTCCTTTCCGGCAAGTTTGCTACAGACCGCCTTGCTGTTGTGATGTCTCAGACTGGCGGCGGCTGCCGTGCTACAAATTATATTGGCTTTATCCGCCGTGCATTAGAAAAAGCAGGTTATGCACATATTCCGGTAATATCTATCAACTTATCAAAGCTTGAAAGCAATCCAGGATTTAAGCTTACACCAATGCTTTTGCTGCGTGCTGTATATGCGATAAACTTTGGTGATATCTTTATGCGCTGCATCTATCGAATGCGACCTTATGAGGCGGTTCCAGGCTCCGTAAATGAGATTCACCAAAAATGGATCAAGAAATGCTGTGATTTCCTTGGGCGCAAATACATGCCATTTTCTACTTATAAAAAAATGTGTCGTGAAATGATTGCTGAATTTGATGCGGTTCCTGTACTTGATGTGAAAAAACCACGTGTTGGAATTGTTGGCGAAATTCTAGTAAAATTTTCTCCAGCAGCAAACAACCGGCTTGTTGAACTACTTGAGCACGAAGGTGCAGAAGCCGTTGTCCCAGATTTGATGGATTTTATGTTCTACTGCTTCTATAATCAGTTATACAAGGCAGAAAATCTCGGTACCAGCAAGAAAGCGGCCAAACTTTGCAAACTTGGAATCAAAGCAATTCAGATGTTAAGAAAACCAATGAGTGAAGCATTTGCCGCAAGCAAACACTTTATTGCACCTGCTGATATCTATGAAACTGCCAAACATGCAGAAGAAATCGTATCAATCGGAAACCAGACAGGAGAAGGATGGTTCCTTACCGGAGAAATGCTTGAACTGCTCCATACAGACACTCCCAATATTGTTTGTACTCAGCCATTTGGCTGTCTACCCAATCATGTTGTTGGAAAGGGTGTCATTAAAGAGCTTCGAAAACGTCATCCAGAAGCCAATATTGTTGCAATCGACTATGATCCAGGTGCTTCCGAAGTCAATCAGCTAAACCGTATCAAACTGATGCTTTCAACAGCGCAAAAGAACCTCAACAAGGACTTGGAAGAAGCTGTTATCAAAGAATCTATTATAGAAGAAACTATTATAGAGGAAGCTGCTATAAAAGAAACTATTATGGAAGAAACCCTTAAAGAAGAAACTGTTATAGAAGAATCTGTTCTGGAAAATGTAACTACTGAATCATCAGAAACAGAAAAGCCAAACGAAATACAACAGGCTGAAAATACCACAGCCAATGTTTCTTCTGGCAGAAAAAAGCATTCACGCAAGAAGTCTTCCAATCATAATACAAAAAATAAATCAGCATAACCGAAAAAGCGTTGCCATCCAGCAACGCTTTTTCAGTCAAGAAAAAATATCATTCTCCACCTGATTCATTATTTAATTGTAATATTTCCTTTTGCATTTGTATATTCATCACCAATAACGCCATTTAATGAATTTACATAAGAAATCAAACCTTCTGCATCTACTACACCTGTGTCAAGAACCTGTGACGCCTTTGTAAATACAAAATAGGTATCTCCACCATCTGCCATAAAATTGTTTACTGCGATGTTGTAAGTTGCATTTGCATCAAACTTTTTGCCGCCAACCGTATCAATTGTAACACGGCTTCCTGCATTAGCAGGCGCATAGTAGGTTGAATCTGGATACTGTTCACCCTGTGCATAAGGAACAGATGTATCAACACTAAATACAATACCAGATACTTGCGGGAATCCGCCAAGCGCTGCTGGACATGCAGAGCAAGATGCCTCTAATGCCTCAAGAAGCTCTGCACCTGTAACCGATACAATTGAGATTGTATTTCCAAATGGGAATACCGTATACAGTGTGTTCATCGAAATTTCACCTGGCTCAATGGATGCACGTATACCGCCGCCATTCTGAATTGCGCCGTCAATCGTCAGATCCATGTTGTTTTCTTTTACATAAGTTTCTGCGATATATTTATATGCATCTGCTGCAAAATCACCAAGATTGGTTTCCATAGTGCGAACACCCGGATCTTTTTCGCCATTCAATGTATTTGTTGTTGTAGCAAAAGTTCCTGCATATGCCTCGTCAACTACATCTGCAAACGTCTTTACAAAAGCATCCATCTCAGGACATCCGCCAATATTATAGAAATCATCTACAAGTTTTGCCTTTGTTGTTTCGCCATCATAGACTACAACGCCGATCTTCTCCAAATAACTGCCTGTGCTGACAATCTTTGTTCCATTGATATCAAATCCACCATCAATTCTTGTATGGCTGTGTCCATCTACAAAAAGGTCAATACCAGTTACATTTGCTGCGACATCTGCAGAACGTCTGCCTGCGCTTTCCTCATCAACACCAAGATGACCTAAGCAGATAATATAATCACAATCCTGTGCTTTCAGTTCATCTACCTGTGCCTGTGCACATGCAATCAATTCTCCATCATCAAGGAAATTAACATCTTTTACATTCTTTGGATTTGCTTTTGTCTGTGCTTCTGGAGTATCAAGCCCAAATACACCAACTTTCATATTGCTGTATTCAAATACTTTGTTGTCTCCAAAGTAAGGCTCGCCCGTTTCTTTATTGATAATGTTCGCATCAAGAATCGGGAATTCAGCGGCTGCTGCCATTTCCTGCAAAGCATCAAAACCAAAATCAAACTCATGATTTCCAAGGGAAACTGCATCATATCCTGCTTCATTCATGAAATAAACAGAATCAAGGCCCTTGTAATAATTTACAAGATTTGTGCCTTGGCTAAAATCACCCGCATCCAAAAGCAGCACATGCGCGCCTTGTGACTGATAATAACCCTTCAGCGCTTTCACAGAAGACATTCCAAGGCTTTCGTCATTTTTTTCATAACGGCCATGAACATCATTTGTGTGGATAACTACGAGCTTTCCCTTTAGGTCTTCCTTTGCCTCTGCTGTATTTGCAGGAGCAGATACAACGCCTGCCACCATGGCAAGTGACATTACGCCTGCAAATAAGCGGTTAAAGAATTTGTTCATAAAACTCTTCCTCCTTTGAATAAATTGCACCATAATTCTAACAATCGTGGTACAATTTAATCATACAAGCGTAATCTAAAGTTGTCAACATATATCGAACAGTTCCTAACATTGCAAAACGAAGCAAACAATAACTTATAGTTCACAGTTATTGACTGTTCTCGGGAACGGAATGACATCCCGGATATTTCCCATACCAGTCAGATACATAACACATCGCTCAAATCCAAGTCCGAACCCTGCATGTCTTGCGCTGCCGTAACGTCTCAGATCAAGATAGAACTGATATTCTTCTGGTTTCAAGCTGCATTCCTGCATTCTTTTCTCCAATATATCCAGTCTGTCCTCTCTCTGGCTTCCGCCAATAATCTCACCGATTCCCGGCACTAAACAGTCCATTGCAGCAACTGTCTTTTCGTCCTCATTGAGTTTCATATAAAATGCCTTGATTTCCTTTGGATAATCTGTAACAAACACTGGTCGTCCAAAAAGCTGTTCCGTCAGATATCTTTCATGTTCTGTCTGCAAGTCACAACCCCATGAAACTTTATATTCAAACGCATCATTATGCTTTTCAAGCTCTGCAATAGCATCTGTATACGTAATATGCCCAAATTCGGAATTTGCCACATGCTCAAGCCGTTCAATCAGTCCTTTGTCTACAAACTGATTAAAAAATGCCATCTCTTCTGGCGCATTTTCCAGCACATAATGAATAATGTATTTGAGCATATTTTCTGCAAGCATCATGTCATCTTTCAAATCAGCAAAAGCAATCTCCGGCTCTATCATCCAAAACTCTGCTGCATGACGCGTTGTATTGGAATTTTCAGCCCGAAATGTTGGCCCAAATGTATAAATATTCTTGAATGCCATGGCATATGTCTCACCATTTAACTGCCCACTCACAGTTAGGTTGGTGGGTTTATTAAAGAAATCCTTACTAAAGTCAACAGCTCCCTCTGCCATTGGAAGGTTATTCAAATCCAAGGTTGTTACCTGAAACATTTCGCCTGCCCCTTCACAGTCACTTCCAGTAATAATTGGGGTATGCACATACACAAAATCTCTTTCTTGGAAAAACTTATGAATCGCATAGGCACAGAGAGAACGCACTCTAAACACTGCCTGAAATGTATTGGTGCGCGGTCTTAAATGAGATATTGTTCTAAGGTATTCAAAACTGTGTCTCTTTTTCTGCAATGGATAATCTGGCGTGGAATCCCCTTCTATTTCTACCTTTGAAGCTTGAATCTCAAATGCCTGTTTTGCTTCTGGTGTCAGTGTAACAACACCTGTTACAATCACTGCTGCTCCAACATTGAGCTTTGAGATGTTTGCAAAATTATCCAATGTGTCACTATATACGATTTGAAGCGGCTCAAAAAATGTACCATCATTTACAACCAAAAAACCAAATGTTTTGGAATCTCTTTTGCTTCTGAGCCATCCTCCAATTATTACCTCCTTATCTGCATAGTCCTTGTAATTGTGATATAATTCGCGTATGTTTATCATTGTCCTTTTTCCTTTCCTCAGTCGAGCATTCACACACTCGGCAATATTTTTCTATTTGACAAAACAGTAAGTGCTGACATGCTCAAATAATCTTCTAATAGATAAAAGCCCACGCACGATGCTTTCCATGATACCCTTTTGGGCTATGTACGCAATTGTGTTTGGACTTTTTCCTTCAAACTTTTCATGATAACATGCAGTTCGTTCGTCTTATTGAGCGGTCTGCATCTGTGCCATCTGAATAATATCAGAAATTTCCATTCCTGACTGTTGAATGACTTGTCTAAGCTCATTGAGTTCTTCCATCTTTTGCATTTCCAAAAGCTCATTGAGCTCGTCCTTCTCCTTTTTTATCCTGCTCGAAAGCGCCTCAATGAGCTCTTCCTTATGCGCAATCTTTTCCTGTAATGATTTCTTTACTCCTCTTGCCATACCTGTTCTCCTTATTTGATACTGTATTTATATTTTTATTCGTATTAAAGTATATGGACAAGAAGAGAAATTTATTCATATTTTTTCCAATTGATTTGGCATTATTCTAATAAAAACATTCCTTATCGCAGGTTTATACAGTAATCAGTTCATATTCGCGGGAACCAAATCCAAGCGCCGCTGCTGCTTCGATTGTATGCACTCCATTTTGAGACTCAATGCGTTCAATCAAATGATCCCGTCCTGGATCATCCGCAGCATATACCAAATCAAGACATGCCTGATCAATCGCAATCGGATCGGTAGAAACCAAAATGCCAATATCCTGCATACATGGATCTTCAGCAACCGCACAACAGTCACAATCCACAGACATATTCTTCATGACATTGATATAAATTATATTTCCTTTAAAATAATCAATAACGCTTAATGCTGCATCTGCCATAGACTCAAGGAACGAATCATGATCAGAATTCCAGAAATTCTCTGTATCCCCCACACCATGAATATACGCTTTCCCCATAGAAGAAGCAATTCCGATAGATAATTGTTTGATTGCTCCGCCGTATCCTCCCATGGGATGACCCTTAAAATGAGAAAGTACAAGCATGGAGTTATAATCTTTTATGTTTTTTCCTACAAAGTTTTTCTGAATACATTTTCCATTCGGAATCGTAAGCTCTAAATCCGGTCCCTCTGCATCCAATAGATCTACCTCAAAATATTTGCTCCAGCCATGCTCATGTAATGTTTTCATATGCTTTTCTGTTGTATTTCTGCCTCCGTCATATGCTGTATTGCATTCCACAACAGTACCACCAACATAATCAATTACCGGCTTCCAAAAATCAGGTTTTAAAAAATTCTGATTGCCTACTTCACCAGAATGCAGTTTAATAGCAATTTTGCCCTCAAGTTTTTTGTCAATCAGCTTATATAACTCAAGTACCTTTTCGGGCGAAATCGTTTTTGTAAAGTAAACTTTTGATTTCATATTTATATCTGCTCCTTCCATATCATAAGAGATTTCTAGTGATTGATACTATTCTAATATAAAAGCCAAATTTATGCAATTAATTTATTTATGTCTTGCGGCAATTTTTGCACAGCAGTTTTTGAATATTGCACAAAGAATACCATAACAATCATAGTTTAAACTTCGTCAATTCCTGTTTCATCTCTTCTGAAACACCTGACAGATTCTCTATGCTCATTGCAACTTGACTGATTCCTTTTAGCTGTTCTGATAAAGATTCTGCCACTTTTTCTGTCAAATCTGCTGTATTGGCGGAAATATCTCGAATTCTATCCACAGCACTTACCACACAGCGATCACACTCATGCATTTCCAGAATCAGCGTTTCCATGCTTTTGACAGATTCTCTTGTTTTTTCTGCCAGCATCCGAAAATCTGCAAAAGTTTCCTGCACCTTATCAGTTACCTCTATCTGTGCGTCTACACCTGCGCGGATGTCTTTTATGTTCTCAACGACATCTGAAATATCCCTACACAATTCAGCAATAATCTTTTCAATGTCAATGGTCGCTGCTGACGAATCCGACGCAAGCTTTCCTATTGATTCTGCTACCACCAAAAAGCCCCTGCCATGTTCTCCTGCACGTGCTGCCTCAATGGAAGCATTCAGAGCAAGCAATCCTGTCTGAGAAGAGATCTCATTGATTGTCCGCAAAATTCCCGAAATCTTTCGCGATTGTTCTTCCAATGTCATAATTTTTATATAAGCCTCTGCCATTCCTTTTGAAGCAGTTTCGTTCTGCTTCTTAAGTTCCGCAACGCTTTGTATTCCATTTTCACCAGAAGCAATTGTATTTTGTGCGTCCACCAAAAGCAATTCGCTTTTTTCTTGCAATTGACCAAACTTATCCCCCAGTGCCTCCTCCTGCTTGACTACCTGTTTCACATCCATATCCTGTGTTGCGGAACCATCTAAGATTTCCCGAACTGCCTGACTGGTTGCGTCCATATGATCCTCTATTTGTTTTAAATGCTCTGCACTGTCCACAACCTCTCCAGTAATCGTGATCATCTTTGTCAGAATGGCAGATATTTTTGCAGTCATTTTATTAAAACTTTTTGATAACACACCAATTTCATTTCTAATGCTTTCCTCTGCCTGCACTGTAAAATCACCATCAGAAGCATTTCCAATCAATTCTGTAATAGATACAATGGGCTTCGTTAGTCTGCGTGCCAGCAAAGCAATTACCAGAATCGCTATCGCAATAATAACCAATGCCACTGCCGCCGCAACTGCAATCATGCGATATACAGGCTTCATTACTGTACTTTCTCTGTAAAGTGTTATGACCGACCAGGAATCGGATTCTCCTTTGAGCGGTATAGATGTATAGCTTACAATATAAGTTTCTCCCTCATTTTTTATCTTGCCGCTTCCCGTGTTTCCAGCCATAACATCAGCGATAAGCTTTTGATAATCCTTGGAAACAGTTATGCTCTGTTCTACTGTCATAATATTACCATCTGAATCAACCAGCGGCTTGCCAGCCTCATTTTTACTGGATACTGTTTTTGTAAGCTGCTTGTAATTATATAGTTCCTCAATTTGGGTACTATCCGGATGCGCAACCACTACGCCTTCACCATCAATAACAAAAGAATATTCTCCTTTCTCCACATCTGAAAATTCTTGAATTACACTTTGCAAATAATCCAGCTTCAAATCAACTGCAAAAATTCCAGCAACTGCATTATCCTGATACATTGGAAAAAAGATTGAGGCACATGGCATTCCGGTATTTACTGAATAATATGACTTAGAAACAAATGCCTTTTGTTCCTTCAGGGTCTGTACAAACCACCATCTTGTAGAACGGTCTGCAAGCTCACCAGAAGAACGCCCTGTCTGCATACCATCTACTCCCTGAACATAAAGTAGTTCCAGGTAAGGATTCCGCTGCACACAGTCCTGCAAAATCGGTGTCTGCACATTGGTTTGCATTGTCAAAATACTAGGATTCACAGACAATTCCTCAGCAATTCCATATGCTCCATCCAAAAATGTAGCAATATTACCAGATACAAGTTGTGACTTCTCTCTACTTCTTGCATATATTTCCTGTTCATAGGATTTTACAAAAATAGATACCACAATTCCTGTCAAACAAACTGCCAACGCACATACAATCGCTACCATCGGCCAAAGCAGTTGCCTAAAAATACTTGTCCTTTTCATCTGTAAATTATCTCCTTTTCTTCAACAGATACACCTTTTGTTCGCCAACTTCTGCTGACAGTTTCTTTTGGACGCCCGTATGCATAAACAGAAGCCAGTAATTGCTTTAAACCTTTACAATTACTGGCTTCTAAAAAAGCGATAGACGGGGCTCGAACCCGCGGTCTCGACCTTGGCAAGGTCGCGCGTTACCAACTACGCCACTATCGCATTTATATTTTGTTTGTACTATGTCTTACAAACAAAATATATTATAATATAACATTCCCAAACTGTCAAGTATTTTTGTTGATTTTATAGAGACGTGCCTAAATCAATTGTCATAATACAACCTGACAACTTATGAATGGGCATGGCTGAACTATTACAAAGCATTTTTATATTTCACACGATAAATCCGATACATGGAATCATGAATGCGCTCCTTTGTAATTCTGCCGTCTGCAATAGCCTGTAAAACTCCTTCGTAAGCTTCCTGATAATTTTCAGGTTCTAAAAGGACATCTGCACCAGCCAGAATCGCCGCTACAGAAACATCTGCAGAGCTATAATTTTCTGTAATGGCTGTATCATTAAGATAATCTGTGATAATGACACCTTTAAATCCAAGCATATTTCGCAGTACGTCATTAAGCATCACCGAAGAAAGCGAAGCAGGTGTTTCATCCCCTGTGACGCCGCTTACTTTTATATGGGATACCATTATACAATCCACACCATTCTTGATTGCCAAATCATAAATGACAAATTCGCTGTTTTTTAATTCCTCTAATGTTTTGGAGCCTGCCGCTGTCCCTGGAAATTTCTGTAATACTGCACTCACTTCTTTTTCCTGCATAGCCTGCACTGCTGCACTTACAAGTGGTGCCGCTGTTGCTGCATCAGATCCAAACGTTCTCCCCTGCAAAGAAGCATCGCCACCCTCTGATACAATCTCTGACACAGGTGCCAGATTCATGTTAATACCATACAGCGCCAGCTTTTCTGCAATACTGCCATAAGCATTTTTCACACTTTCTGCATCTGTAAGCTCAGAAGCTTTTGCAGTTGCTTCCATTCCAAAATCTGTACTCGTACCACATTCAGCCTTTAAAGCCGTAAATATCGGGAATCTGGAAAATCCCCTCGTATTGGCAATCATCTGTGTAAACTGGTCCTGAGATTTAAAATTTTTGGGCAGATACACAATTCCACCAACAGGATTTTCTGTAATTGCTTTCTTAGTGCCCTCTTTAGCCTGCACGACTGTCTGAACATCTGTGATAGACTCTGGCGACACCATAAACATCCCTGCCACCATTTCCTCTATCGTCATATCCTTTAACAAAGACTCTATCAAATCATCAAGTGGATCTTCACCAATTCCCGGCGATACATACCCCTCTGTATCCTCTCCTATCGCATTCTGATCCGCAGTACTTTGATTGGTATCATCTACTTCAGCTATCGTCTCAACCGCTGAACTTGTTTCCGCGTCTTCTATCACCTTATTAACTTTATCATTATAATTTTTCACATACTTCATGATGCCTTTCACGGCAAAATATCCTGCCGCTACCAAAAGAAATAAAACCACAATCAAGGTCAAATATGCAAAAATCTGATTTCTGATGCGTCTGCGTCTTCTTTTCTCTCTGCTTTTTTGTTCTTCTCTCATATATTCTAATTTAGCGGATATTTATCTGTAAGTGACTGTACAATTGCACGCGCACCTGCCACTCCATTCTCCTGCTCTTTGATAACCATAGCAATTGCCTCAGCAACCTGATCCATGTCATCTTCTTTCATGCCGCGGCTTGTAACAGCCGGCGTACCAAGCCTGATACCACTTGTGACAAATGGTGATTTCGGATCATTTGGAATTGTGTTTTTGTTGCATGTAATATGTGCTTCATCCATCAGTTTTTCGGTTGCTTTGCCAGTCAAATCATACGTTGTAAGGTCTACAAGCATTAAATGATTGTCTGTGCCGCCAGAAACAATTTTAATATCTCTGTTCATAAGTCCGCTGCAAAGCGCCTGCGCATTTTTTATAATCTGCTGCTGATATTCCTTGAATTCCTCTGTCAGCGCTTCCTGGAAACAAACAGCCTTGGCTGCAATAACATGCATCAGCGGTCCGCCCTGAATACCTGGGAAAATCGCCTTGTTAAAATTATATTTTTCTGCCGCTTCTTTGTTCGCAAGAATCAATCCTCCACGCGGTCCTCTCAAGGTCTTATGTGTTGTAGTCGTCACCACATCTGCATAAGGAATTGGGCTTGGATGCAATCCAGCAGCTATCAATCCTGCAATATGCGCCATATCTACCATAAGCACTGCACCAACTTCATCACATACTTCTCTAAACCGCTTAAAATCTATGGTTCTTGCATAGGCACTAGCACCCGCAATAATCATCTTGGGTTTGCATTCCAAAGCCAGCTCTCTCATTTTGTCGTAATCCAAAAAGCCGTTGTCATCTACCCCATAAGGTACTACTTTAAAATATTTGCCTGACATATTGACTGGTGAACCATGCGTCAGATGCCCGCCATGATCAAGATTCATCCCCATAATTGTATCGCCTGGCTGCAAAATAGCAAACTGAACTGCCATATTTGCCTGTGCACCAGAATGCGGCTGTACATTTGCATAGTCACATCCAAACAATTTTTTTGCACGTTCAATCGCCAATTTTTCTACAACGTCTACGCACTCACAACCACCATAATATCTCTTTCCAGGGTATCCCTCTGCATATTTATTGGTCAATGGGCTACCCATAGCCGCCATCACTGCTTTGCTAACCCAGTTTTCTGATGCGATAAGCTCAATATGGCTGTTTTGCCTTTCCTGCTCTTCTACAATAGCATCTGCTATCTGGGGATCTATTTTTCTTACTTCATCAAGTGAATACATGAATCTTTCCTCCGTATATTGTATTTATATGTGTTTTAGTATACCTGTTCTTTGTCAACTTTACAAGTATTACAACCACATTAATTAAAATGAAAAATTCTTTGACATATTTTGTAGCCATCTACTGAAATTTTTCTGCCTAGTTTTCCCGGCAGATTCATAGCATTTCCAAGAATACCTGCTCTGAGCCGCATCCACAAAAGCTTGTCCTTTGAGCGGATATACTGCCACAGCTCTTTTTTCTTCTCAAGATTCTCGTCAAGCCCTGAACGTATCAACAATACCGATGATACCGTCGTAATGATATCAAGATAACTAATCATATACTTTCTGACCTTACCATTAGAAAAAATCCGCTGCTTTTCTGTCACATAGTAGTCTACCAACAGCTTATTTACCTGAATCTGCTGGTCAATCCTTCCTATCATAATCTGTTCATTTACTGATTGGTCTGCTCTTCCAATGTAATAACGATAAAAATTCACATCAAGATAATACATTGTCTTGACAAAAGGAAGCGGATTAAACACAAAAATATTGTCCACATAAAAGGTATTTTCTGGAAGCTTCAGACCACACTCACGCAGCAGGTTTGTTCTGTATATCACCGAATGCATCAGCATATACTTCCCAACGCCAAAATGGTGCACGTCTTTCCATGTAAATATCTCATCCTGCGGCAGTGCACGGTTATATTTCATGACCTTTTTGCGCTTTTCGCCTTCCTTTTCGTAGACAAAGTTACTAACCATCATATCTATGGACTGCCCGCATTTGAGCAGTTCTTTTAATTTATCCAAAATCTTTGTATATGCGCTCTGACTGACCCAATCATCACTGTCAACGACCTTAAAATACAAGCCTCCTGCCTGTTCTATTCCTGCATTTACAGCGGAACCGTGCCCGCCGTTTTCTTTGTTAATCACCCTGACAATTCCTGGAAAACGCTGTCTGTACTCCTCTGCAATATCAGGTGTATTGTCACTTGAGCCGTCATTTACAATAATGATTTCAACATCTTCTCCTCCTGGAAGCAGAGAGTCAATACATCTGCGCATATATGCCCCTGAATTATAGCATGGTACTGCTATTGACAGTAATTTCATAAATAATCCCCCCATTCTTGTCAAACATGATTATCTCAGCCGATTGCATTCAAAACGTTCCATTGTTATCAAACAGTTTTTAATCTCGACATACCGCGCCTCAATATCACCTTCTTTTACCTCTGTGTCAAGGCTCACCGCCATTGTATCTATCATATCATCTGTGATTCTTGAATGAAGTGCGCCAAGTATCTGAAGTTTTTTCTCATAACTGTCCGCATCCAAAAACTCCATCAGCCCAGGATCAAGCTCAAACTCATTTTCCTGCTTTATTGGCTCTGATTTTACTGGTACAGGTTCTGAAACAGGAGGTTCTGTTTTTATCACCTCCGTCTGTTCCTCTCCATTGATATCAAGCTTCTCAAAACGGTACTTCTGTTTTTCATTTGGGTATTTTCTGGTATCTATTCTGCTCATAAACATTTCCAGCGGTCGCACATATACTTCATATGGCGCATAAAGCTGCTGGTACACCACCATTTTCATACCATTCTCTGAATGACGGGCAATGGTTATGATCTGATATATATTTCCCTTGAAATGTCTGTATATTTCCTGTGGTTTGGGATTCTGCCTCATATTAACATCATACCTTTCTTTGTTTTATGGTTCATTATAACCTATTTTGCTCAATTTGTCATTCAAAAAAATATAACAGCCTCCTGATTCGTAACCGAAATATATACTTGCTGCAAAATATGGACATCAAAAAATTGTCATTATATTTGTAAAATTATAATCATTATTGTGTTCCATTTTTGATTTATATACAAATAATATTGACAATTTCTATAGTTGTTTTTTTATCACATATAAATAAAATTATTTGAACAAAATAGTATTTTCAGACAATAACGTGTTGTTCTAATTTTACTCTTTATTCCTACTTGTCAGCAGACGTTTCCTGTACTATTATTAACTTATCATTAAAAAACCATTACTTTTATAATAAAAAAATTCGTTTTTTGTTCTAATGGATTTCAGTATCCGCGATTTCCTTTTATAAAAAAGTACTGGTTTTTATGACTTACATATGCGCACGCTTTTGCAAATAGGAAATATGCTTTCCAAAAGCATCTCTAGCAGGAATCAGAATTGTTCTTGTTGCTTTCCGACAATGCACTTGCTTAACTTACAAATGATTGGAAAGACCTGTTATAATGATCGTTTTTCCATTACTGTACCTGCACGATTTCCTGACTGATATGAAAATGTCGCAGTGCGATACAAAAACGGCGCAGGAATACCGTTTTACGTATTCTAATAGCTGGCATATACTGCTTATTTTTATTACAGTAATTATGAAAAGGAAGAAGTTCTATGAAAGAGAGTTTTGAATTTGAGGGCACATCTACTGGCGAATATCGCGAAGGACTCTATGCAACGTACTGTGGCAGAGAATATCCTGCTGTCTATCTAGGCATTGGACGTTTCATACTCTACTCTGACACTCCAGATGAAAACTTTACATTTCCTACAGATGATGGAAGATATTTGCTTCAAGTTGACCTGCGTGATGAAAATCTTACGCTTGCAAGCGAAATTCGAATGATTGGTATTGTGCGTAAATGCCACGAAAGTGTAACAGTACGTGATATTCTCAAAGAAGGAGTTGTGATATCAACTTTTAATCCGCGCCTTGGCTTTGAACTTGGTCTTGAACCTGTCAAAAAACTTGGTTTTACTGGACTTGTTGATCGAAAAATCCTTATTGGTATCTACGAAGAACGCGATTATCTATGGAATCCCACACTCGGCATCTGTTCTGCATTTTGTCAGGCAGCAGGCACAAAAGATAAAGATGCATGGTTTGTTGGGCAGGATCGTATCACTCAGCTTTATATGGCAGATACTCCATGAACTTCCATCCCGCAAGCGCGTTACCATTTTAGGACATATCCCATCTACACTATAAAATTTAAAGGAGAGTCTTGATTTTGATGTATCAGAACTCTCCTAAATTTATTGCTTTATACCACACATTCCTATCTTTCATTTAAGTTCACAAGCTTCATTTGCTCCATATCAAGTTTTCTATAAAAACAGTTATTGGCAACCCCTTTATAGGAGGTATGACAGATATTTCCATTCATTGGTCTTACCTTATAAACCAGTGAATTCTGCTCGCAATTAACAAAAATATCTGTTAACTCAAACTCATTTCCCGATGTTTTCCCCTTATGCCATAGCTCATTTCTTGATGTGCTCCACAGCACCAGCCTGCGAAGTCTGATTGACTCTAACATTGCTTCTTCATTGGTATATGCCACTAAAATCACTTCATTGGTATCTACATTCTGAATGGCAACTGGAATCACTTCTTGGCCTGACATATTTGCTATTTTTTGAAAATCAAGCTTTAGTTCCTTTGTTTCTTCTATATATCCCATTGTTTCCTCCACTCTTTTCAATGATTTTTGCCAACATAAAAAATACTCCCTTTCAATAAGAATTATCAAATGTTGATTCTTACCAAAAAAGAGTTATTTTTTATAAAGATACTACATGACCTTTTTATTGCAGTATATTTTTGACTTTTTCTTCATATTCTTCTCTAGTGATGATCTCCATTTCATACTGCATCTGGATTTTTTTCAAGATATCAAAATTCTCCAGCTTCTTCATTGCTTTTGCCAGCTTTTCATCGTATTCTTCCTCAGAAATAACATCTAGTTCTCTGGCTTTATCCAGCTTTTTCTTTTCGCTATCAAAATGCTCTTGCGCCTTTTTCCGCTCTCTTTCCATTGAATTTTGTCTGACTTGCTGTTCTTTTTGTGTTGTCTGTTCCACGATTTCTGATAACTTTTCCAAATCAGGGTTCATCTCATCAAGAATGTCTGTCACGTCAAATGCTCCAACCTGAAATGTATCTGAAATATAAGTAACATATCTCTTACCAATTTCAGCATACTTGCTCTCTAATTTCTTTTCGATTGCTGCCTTCTGAATCTTGAGATTTGCAAGCTCTGTTTGCTCTCGTGTAGCATTTCCTATTGTACTGCCTACTTCTTTTACCGCTCTTGTTGTCTTATCGAATAAATTCATCTCTATGCCTCCTTATTAAATATACATCTTACCCTTATTTTATCATGATTGAAAAAATATACCACCAAACTATCTATAAAATGTGTGAAAAAAGAATAAACTGTATTATTGTCGGAATGCCGTTCCTTCCTGAAGCATTTTGTCATACGCTTTCCAAGAAATATATCTGCCTCCCATGCTTTCTAAGTGTTCTGTATGAAACTGGCAGTCGATGAATAAAAAACCTTCTTGGGACAATAACTGTGCAAATGCAATCAGAGCTGTCTTGGAACCATTTTCTTTTTCAGAAAACATACTTTCACCAAAATAACACTTTCCAATAGAAACTCCATAAAAACCGCCAGCAAGTTCACCGTCCTCAAAAACTTCCACGCTGACGGCAAATCCTGCCTTATGCAGGCGATAATATGCCTCTTCCATCTCATCAGAGATCCACGTGCCCTCATCGCATTCTCTCTTGACACGGCATCTATGCATTGTATCCGCAAAATCCCTGTTCATTTTTATCTGCAGGGTATGTTTGCGCATATATTTTTTCATAGAATGCGAGATATGAATTTCATCCGGAAAAATCACAAAGCGTTCCTTTGGGCACCACCACAGAATTTCTTCACCTGGATTGTACCATGGAAAAATTCCGTGCGTATATGCTAATAACAACCGTTCAACACTCAAATCTCCTCCAACAGCAAGAAGTCCATCTTCTCTTGCCAGAATCGGATTTGGAAAAGATATTTCCTCTGTACTCAAACTAAAAACCGGCATATTGAACCTATTATTTTACCTTTCTGCCCTCTGTTTCTGGCCTTTCTGTTTTGTTCTTTGCTGCTTCCTTTTTCCGGATACTCTTTTGAGACTTTTCTGGCGTATATTCCAACAAAAATCGGTTCTCATTTGCACCCAAACTGCATTTTCCGCCTTTTTTGAGTCTGCCAAACAATATTTCATCCACTAGAAGCGGTTTAACATCGCTCTGAATAACACGATCAATCTCTCTTGCGCCAAATTCCGTCGTTATCCCTTTCTTTTTCAAAAGTGTCTTTGCCGCTGTTCCAACGGACATTTCCACCTTTTTAAGCAAGAGCATTTGTTGCAGCTCACCTATTTTTTTGTCAATAATCTGTTCTGCCATGGCCTCATCCATTCCATGGAACACAACAATTTTATTCAAACGATTGCGAAATTCTGGCTGAAAGATGCGCTTTACTTCCTCCATAATAATATCAGATTTCACATCCTGCCCCATAAATCCTATCCCATGCTTGCCAATTCTGCTCGCTCCCGCATTCGATGTCATAATCAGAATCACATTTCTGAAATCTGCTTTCCTGCCCTGATTATCCGTAAGTGTCGCATAATCCATCACTTGCAGAAGAATGTTATAAATATCTGGATGTGCTTTTTCTATCTCGTCGAGCAGCAGCACAGCATGAGGATTTTTGCGAATCTGTTCTGTTAGAAGCCCGCCTTCCTCATAACCAACATACCCCGCTGGAGCGCCGATTAATTTTGCAACCGCATGTTTTTCTTCATACTCACTCATGTCAAACCGCACAAGCTTGACGCCAAGCTCCTGTGCCAGACTTTTTGCGATCTCTGTCTTTCCAACACCTGTCGGTCCGACAAAAAGCAGGCTTGCCAACGGTTTTCCTTCTTCCAATAGTCCTGCCCTAGAAAATTTAACTGCATTCACTACTTGCGATATCGCTTCATTTTGCCCATATACACGACATAACAGCCGCTTTTCAAGCGTTGCAAGCGATTCTATTTCATCATGCTCAACTACCTGTTTGGGAATCTGACATGTTTTTGACAATATTTCATCAATCAACTCTTTGCTTACAGACTGTGTTTTTTGTTCCAACGGGTGCAATCGGCGATAAGCTCCTGCCTCATCAATCAAATCAATCGCTTTATCTGGCAGATATCGTTCATTGATATATTTCGCACTCATTTTTACAGCATATTCCAGAACGCCTTTTCCATAAGTCACCCCATGAAATTTCTCATAATTCTTCCTCAGTCCTGTCAGAATCCGTGTGGCATCTTCAATATCTGGCTCTTTGATATCAATATTTTGAAAGCGCCTCACTAGGCTCTTGCTTTTTTCAAACTGTTTCTTGTATTCCTCATATGTGGTAGCTCCAATGAAACGAACATGCCCTGCCGTCAAATAAGGCTTCAGCATTTTGGAAATATCAAATGTTCCGCTACCTACTGCGCCTGCTCCTACAATGTTGTGAATCTCGTCAATATAAACAATTGGCTTTTCCTCATAACTGATACTATCCATAACTCGTTTAAAGCGCTTTTCAAAATCACCGCGAAACTGTGTTCCTGCAAGCAGACTTCCCAGATCCAATGAAAATATTTTTGCCCCTTTTAGTGGTTCCGGAACATGATCCTGCTGAATCATTCTGGCAAGTCCATAGGTGATTGCCGTCTTTCCAACGCCTGGCTCACCGATATGAAGCGGATTGTTTTTCTCTTTTCGGCAGAGAATCTGCATAGTGCGTTCTAGCTCTTCTTCTCTGCCAATCAATGGATTGACACCCTCTAACGTATCATTCAGACAAACGGCAAACTGCTGCCATACTTTCCCCTGTGTATCCTCTTCTGTTGCGCCTTCCTTGTCTACTCCTTCATCAAAATGCGCTCTTTCCTCATATAGAAAATTGGTTCTTCTGCCCTGGTTTACCTCATCATAAATGATTGTCATTTCCTGCAAAAGATCCGCTTGGTCTACCCCCTGCAGTTCCATATAATAAACAGCATAGCTTTCCTCCAGTTCATACATTGCATGAATGATATGCGGCAGTCCTACTATCGTTTTTCCACTGCTCTGAGCAGACTGCCATGCATAGGACAAAACCGTTCCCATTCCTTGAGAAAGTTCCGGGTTGCTGTCATTTTGTGATGTTTCCATATATTCACTGATATAGTTTTTGATATTATCTGATAGCTCTTTGATACTTCCACCGCAGTCCTCAAATGCTTCTGCAAAAAATTTGTTATTGCATACCACATACAGCAGCAGCTCTGGTGTGACATATTCATAATGCGCATCCTTTGCCATTGTAAAAACTGTATTGATAATTTCTGCTACCTCTTTTGATACATGCATAACATACTCCTCGTTCGATTAAATGGTACAACACATTATATTATGTTTCCTGAATACTCATCCGAAATGGATAACCTGCTTCTTTTGCTCTTGCTGTGGCTGCCTGCACTTTGGAAGCAGCAATATCATATGGATAATCCCCTACCACTGCTTTCCCTGATTCATGCACCAACATCATTAACCGCTCCGCCTCCATTTCATTTTTATGAAAAATATCAATCAGTATCTCAACAACAAAATCCATTGTTGTAAAATCATCATTGTGCATGATAACTTTGTAATGTTTTGGCTCGCGTATCCTTATTCTTGTATTTTCTCTGGTTTCTCCCTGTAAAGACATTCTCTTTTCCCTCTAATTATTTCAAACCTGTCATTGAATGCGGTAGTGTCCCTCCACCTTGCTCCATATTTCCAAAATATCTTCCTCATAGTCTGCCTGAAATGGATTTGCATGATGTATCACAAATGGAATTCCTTTTTTATTCCGTTTATCCGAAACAATTCCTATATGCTTTTTAAATATCACGATATCCCCGCCATGCCATGATTCAATGTCATAAATATCCGTTGTCAAGGATTGTGCTGTGTTCTTAAAATAAACCTTTAAATTTTTGACCCGGCGGAAATCAATGTGTTTGTCTGGCTCTAAAATATCATACTCCTTTTGATGCTGCCGGATATCTTCATCTACCAGCTCCATCAGATCATACCCTGCGCCAAGCATTGCCTGCGCCACAACATCTGTGCAGACTCCATATCCATCACTTGGATAACCGTCAGCATAATATCTGCTCTTATACCGCGGTTTTTGTGTTGTATATTGCCTTGCACTCTGCAGAATATCTGTCTGATCGTCTGTCAAATCTCCATCCTTATCATTTTGACTCACATATGGTTCAATACCAAAAAATTCTGTGTCATATTTTCTGTGTGGAATATAATTATAACGATACAGCAAGAATATTACAGCACAAAAAGCAATACTACCAACAACAATGAAAAATCCCACTCTTTTTGTTTTCCTTCCCATACGAACCTCCTTGACTGGGATTTACTAAGTCACAAAATCAGCTGAAAAATGCCAAAACTTATTTGGTTTGCATTTGGTAATTCTTTTCATGTTATTTTTTCTCCAATTTTCCAAACCCTTCCAAACTCTGTCCCTTCAAAGCCTTTTCCAGCAGTGTTGGAAGCATCTGCGGACTGCAGGCAAAACAAGGAATTCCCAATCCTGCAATCTTCTGCGCCATCTGGGAATCATAATATGGCCTGCCCCCATCTGCCAGCGCCAGCAGACTAACAACGGTAACTCCGGAAGATTTTAAATCTTCCATTTTTCTCAGAAAAGCAGCTCTATTTCCACCCTCCTCCAAATCAGAAATCAGGAAAAACAAAGTCTTAGATGGATTTTCAATAAACTGCTCACAATATGCAATTGATTTATTGATATCTGTTCCGCCTCCCAACTGAAAACCAAACAGTAAGTCAACTGGATCATCGCTTTTTTCTGTCAGGTCAACAATATTGGTATCAAAAGCTACAATTCTTGTTTTGATGCTTGACATACTGGCAAGGATGCAACTGATAATTGAAGAATAAATCACGGATTCTCCCATGGAACCGCTCTGGTCAATGTCCAGTATCACGGTCCACTTATTCGCTGCCGTTGTACTTGTCCGGTCAAAAAAATAAAAGTGTTCTGGAACAATTGTTTTGAGCTCGTGATTATAATGCTTTAAATTGCGGCTGATTGTCATTTTATAGTCAAGCGCTGCCGCTGACGGAATCGGTGAATGTTTTCTTTTGTTGACCGCAGCGGTCACCGCCCGCCGAATATCCTGCTCAAGCAGTTTATTGATTTCCTCTACAATTTTCTTGATAAAAGCTCTGACGCTTTCCTTGGAACGCTTCGGAATTTGCTCCTTTAATGCCAGGATTGTCGATGCCAGGTTTATATCCGGCTCCAAATTCTCCAAAAGTTCCGGCTCGAATAACAATTGTTTCAAACCGCACCGATTCATGGCATCACTTTGAATCACGGTCACAAGTTCCTTGTCAAATAAGCTCCTCACATCACCAAGCCAGCGGCTGATCTGTGGATTGGAAGGCCCATGCCCTGCGCCTCGTCCCCCTGTTGACGAACTGCCAAATCCGCCTGACTCTGTACGATTGTAAATCGCCGCCAGCGCTTGATCCATCAAATCCTGCTCTTGCGAAAGCGGTGCATTTGCCATGCCCGAAAAGCGTTCTTCACTCTCCTGCCCCAGAATTAACCGCCAGCGGCGTACCTGTTCCTCTTTCTGCATATTCCTCCTCCATTCCTACAAATTTGGGCAAAGCACAAATTCTATATATCAAAATCAAAATCATCAAGACTGTCTATGATCTGCTGCGATGTATCATCAAGCGTAGCATTTAAAATTTCACTGACCTCCTGCTTATTCAGTCCCCATATTTCACCGAGGTTTTCTGCAATTTCATCTTTTTCCCGCGAAGAGAAATCAGCAAAAGCACGGCGCAAAAATACAAGCGCTCTCTTAAATTCCTCATCATCAAGTGTTTCTAAATATTCATCAAGACTCTCCCACAAAGACAGCCTTGCAATCAAAGCATACTGATTCTTCATGGCAAGCCCTTCAAACCAGGAAGCACCAAGATCCGCCGGAATTCCCTTTGATAACCTTCTCTCTACCTCTGTTTTTAGCTGCTGTGTCGTCATTTTTCCACGTTCCAGCAAAATTGCCGCCGCAAATCCTGACAATTTTGTGTTTAAATCATCTCTCTGCGCCACATCACTCAGCACCTGAACCCATTCTTCACTGTTGAGAAAATCATGCGCAAGCGCTACAGCGTTTAACCGTTCCATGGATTCGATCACGGTCTTGCTTGCCGCGTCATCACAGACACAGGCATCTGCAAGCGTCAGACAGGAACGATAATAAAGCTGCTGCAAAATAGGTACTAACGGCGCAGAATCTACCTTTCGGATATTTCCATACTGCACTATCACAGAAAGCCTGTGTGCCGTATCCGCTAAGTCCTTTAAGGAGGAGGCGCCAGAAGCGGCATTAATCGCCATTTTCTGCAATGCTATCGTCGCATAGTTCGCCGCCGCTTCCATGCCACAGGAAAATGCATCTTCGATGACTTCTGCTATCGTCCCCATGTCAGCAGCATTCTCTACTTTTTCTTTCATCGCAAAGGAGGCGGCTAATGCAACCGTATCTCCTTTTAATGCAGACTCTACCAGCTCAATCTCTGCTTCTGGTGTCCATTGCACAATCCAATGTTCCGACCACGTAGCATTCTCCTGACTAACCTGCTGTTTTTTTGCAAAGCTGATATGCAGTACACGCAGACAATGCAGAAAAAAAGAACGATGGAGGTCTAAAAACGCAGCTTTTTCTGAAGATACCCTTCTATTTTCACGCAAATCCAGTGTTAAATCCTGTGCTGTCAAATCACGATACTTTTCCAATTTCAGATCTTTTAACTGCCTGTAGAAATCCTCTTGGATACTGGTTCGGCTCACTCCGTCCGGAAGTGCGCCTATCGCTGTGCCAATCTCTGTATCAGCCGTAGCAAGGCTAATTGCCGGAAAACTACCTTCTCCTAAACAAGTAAGCGCCGCATCACGCAAATCACGAAGTACAGGAACAATTCCGCCCCGAAGCTGTGCAAGTGCATTTGCAAGACGCGCTGCTTCAATCACAGAAGCTGACGAAACAGGATTGCCATTTCCGCGCTGGAAAGCAGCTATTTTTGACAGATAACTAAGCACTGCATACTGCGGTTCTTTCTGTTTGAAGCCCTCCCACAAAAGCGCATAATAAGCTGGAGCCTTATTTCCCGCACCATATCCGGACCTTGAAGAAAGGCGATAATACGAATACGGCATCAAAGTATGGCTGGCATCTGTCCTTGGCATTCCTGACAAATCGTCTGTCTCTTCCTTCCAGCTTTTTAAGCCCTCCACATGATAAGAACCTGTCACCACTACAATATCCTCTGGTGCAATTCCTCTCTCTACTGCATTTTTAATCTGATGACGCATATAGGATTCCCGCAGCACTGTCTCTGCCCAATCAGATTCAACACCTTCTGTCAGTTCTCTCAGATTGGTGCCAAAGCTGTTAGCACCTTGATGATACGCCTGTGAATCACTCACATGCTCCATCACGCGCTCCCAAAAAGTCTCATGTCCATCCTCTTTGCTTTTTTCATCAAGCTGGTGATATACACTGATTCTGCCTTCCTCGCCTTCTGTGTCCTCCGAACCTGGCAGATACACTTTTTCAGGGATTGCCAGAAATGTTTCTGAGGGCAAATCTATAAAATGACATTCTGTTTTTTTCTCATGACACCAGCATACTGCCTGGTATTCCGGCGAATATTCTGCAAAGGGATAGAGGATCGTTCTGACGGGCGCTGCCTTGGTATATGCCAAGATTGCGATCGGAGGCTTTGTTTCCTGCCGCACCATATCCTTAAGCATATCATCAAAATCACTCGGCCCTTCTATCAGCACAAGCTTTGGCTGTTTCTCCTCCAAATATGCTCTGAGGAAATACGCCCCAGCAGGCGATAAATGCCGTATCCCAAAAAAATGTGGATTTTTCATCATTGCATCGTATCCTTTCCTATATTCTTTCACCTGCCGCAAACAAGTCAGGATTTAAGCATTTCCATCCAAATCCCGACATGCTTTATAAAGCCCTAACCATGCCGATCCTCTCTTTTTCATCACATTTTCCAGATATTCTTTCCAGGCTACGATATCTTTTTCATCATCTTTGATAACGGCGCCTTGCAAACCGGCCGCCAAATCTTTATCTGCGATTGTTCCATTCCCAAAGCTTCCTGCAAGTGCCATACTATTGCACAGCAAAGAAATTGCCTCTGCCGTAGATAATACACCAGAAGTTGCTTTTACCTTGCGGCTGCGGTCAAGTGTTTCGCCGCTGCGAAGCTCTCTAAAAATAGTACAAACTTTTTCTACCACTTCATCTGCTGGAAGCGCAGCATTCAAATCCAAGCTTCCTGACAGTTGCGTTACTCTTGTTTTGACAATCTCTATCTCTGAACTCAAATCTGCCGGTGCTGGAAGCACAACAATATTAAATCTTCGTTTTAGCGCCGCTGACATCTCATTTACGCCCTTATCTCTTGTATTTGCAGTGGCAATCACGGAGAATCCTTTTTGCGCTGGCACTTCCATGCCAAGCTCCGGCACAGAGATTCTTTTCTCAGAAAGCATAGAAATCAATGCATCTTGAACCTCAGAAGCACATCTTGAAATCTCCTCGACACGGGCAATTGTTCCGGTTTCCATCGCATTGAAAATAGGGCTTTTGAGCATAGCTTCCTGAGATGGCCCTTTTGCAATGAGCATGGCATAATTCCACGAATACCGAATTTGCTCTTCTGTCGTTCCAGCCGTTCCCTGTACCACCTTGGTCGAATCGCCATTGATGGCGGCTGTCAAATGTTCAGAAAGCCAGCTTTTTGCTGTTCCTGGCTCTCCAATCAGCAGCAGTGCTCTGTCTGTGACAAGCGTTGAAATAGCTATTTCAACAAGACGCTCATGACCTATGTACTTTGGCGTGATTTCTGTCTTTCCTACTTTTCCACCACAGATATAAGTCTTTACAGACTGCGGCGACATTTTCCACCCTGTTGGAACTACATTTTTTTCCGCTGCAATTAACGCATCTATTTCCTTTTGAAACAACTGCTCTGCTGGCAGCCTTAATGTTTTCTCTTTCATTTTGACCGACTTGCTCCTTCCTGTTTAATTCATTCTATCGTTATCTTTTATCCACCCAGTTTTCAAACCAGTTTAAATTGATATTCTTCAGCTTAATTTCGCCAGACTTCATCAGTTCAACGATTGTTTGCAGTTCCTCACGAATTGCCACATCATCGCCCGGCAGCTCATCCATGCGGTAAAGTTCCCACTGACTTAGATTTCTCTGTCTGCATTTTACAAATCTTACTCCAAGTCCTTTGCAGGTCGTCCAGCCACATTTTTTCAAAAACATCCAATACCCATAATGATCTTCTGTGGTCACAAGCGCCCGGCGGTACAAGTATTCTCCTACACGGCTGCACTGTTCTTTATCCTTCGTCTGTACCAGCTCACTGAGAATGCTATCCATCTTCCTGTCTTCCCCTGTCATCAGCCATGCAATCAATTCTTCACTGTCTGCAATCTCAATTGGACGTTCTACCAAACCATCCTCTTCATAATTTAACAAGTAGTGATAATATCCTCTCAGCATATAGCTGTCCTTATCTGAATCCCAATGTATAAAAGAAAGTGCATCCATCGCCGCTTTTTTATACTCATTGTCATTGTTTGCTTTTTCGGAAACTTGTTCTTTCAGCCATGCGGCGCAGGGTTCTCCATTGACCAGCTTTGCCGTTAATGCCGCCGCCAAAAAGTTCACATTCGTTTTTGCAATGCCCGTTCTGGTTTCATAAAGCTCTAGCGCCAGTGCCTGCAAACTTTTATCCGATCTAACCACCAATGAATTCTGCAAAATCATTCCTATTTCATTCCCGAAACATCTGTTCGGTTCTTTTCTGCGGTATTGCTCTGGAGACAGGATATCGACTTGAAACATACGCATCATTTCTTTGATTTCTTTGCACCGCAACATCTCTTGATAGCGCTCCCAAATGTTTCCTTCTTTTGTTCCTACCAATTTCCGATAGCACGCACAAATATCTTCTCCTCCTTTTCCAATAAAAGAAGCCAAAATATTAATAAATACACGCCTTGTCTCCTCATTTGCCGATGGATTTTCTATTTCAGATGGTTTTTCTATTTCAGCAAGCGCCTTATAAAACATCTCTGTCAGCAGTTTTGAAGCCCAGTCTGTAGAAACCATCTGAATATATCCCAAAACTTCCTGTGGTTTTTTCTCCGCCATATTATGGAAGAATTCATAGGATCTCTGATCTTCGATATCGGCAAGGGAACGAATCGCCATCTGCTTGTTTTTGCCTTTTTCACTCTTTGTCATATCAAGAAGCAGCTCAATATTTTCTGGTTCGTTGTGCAATGCCCGGATAAGTGCCTGACGGATTTCCTTTTGTGCGTTTTCTAGCATTTTGAGATAAAAATCATTGGCTTGTGCTCCGGCAATCGATTCAATAACATGGACACGCCTTACCATTTCTTTCTTTCCCTTGGGATCAAAATCTCTCATCAGCAGAACCAAAATGGATTCGTCCTCCTTTTTGAGCCACGTCTCCACTAAGTCCGCAAGCTCAGAATAAGTAGCTCCCAATGCCTGAATCAAGGCATATTTGATACGATAATCCTGAAACAGCTCAGGATTTGTTTGGTGTGCGTTATAAACAAAGTTATAATGCCCGCTCCCTGATGTTGTAAGTGCATCCAAAAGGTTTTTCAGCTCAGAATGCGGCGCATTGACAACAATGCTTTTCGCATTCTGTACCATTTCCACTGGTTGTACATCCTCCGCTAAATCCACAGAACCAAGTGTGCATATTACCGCATCTACAAGCGTGATTGTATCAAGAAGCGCTCCAGAAGGATTGGAACAGTCCGGTGATAATAACGCATTCATCAACTGACCGATTTTGGCAAATACAGGAGATGACGCTTCTAGCGGTTTCATTGCCTCTGCCGCACGTTTTAAACGGAAATCCTCTGACAAAAGGCCCGTTCCTGCAATCGCTGCTGCACGCAGGCGGCCACGCAGCTCATATATTGGGTTCATATCCATATCTAATTTACTCCTTTCTCAACAAACTGAACAATCCACTCTCCCAGGGCATCCAAATTGATTTGATTCTTATTGACGAGAATCTCGCCAGACTTTATAGCTTCATATACTGCCCATGCTTCTGCCACCACCCCTTGGCGGCTGCCTGGCAAAAACCGCAAAATATTATAAAGATATGTCTGAAACAGATTTGTGCCTTCGTCCTTTGCACACTTTATGCCCAGTCCTTTACAGTCTGACCAACCGCACTGATCCAAATACATCAGATAACGATAACTTTTAGATTCGGAAAGTGCCCTTTTATAATACCATTCTCCCATCCATGCACATAGTTCTTGCTGATCCTTTGGTATCCAACGAAACATAATCTCATCCATTTGCTTACTTGCATGATTCATCATCCAGGATAGCATCGTTTTTGCAAATGCAGAATCTGACAATGTTCTATCTGTATCGAATATCAGTTCTTTTTTCGTTTCCCATTTCAGATTGGGGACAAACACATCTCTTTCACAGCTACGATCTATCCGAAATGCATAACTTTTTGTTTTTTCACTCCAATAGACATGCCCAAGCGTTGTTTGAATTGTTTCCAAATAATGTTTCTTTTCTGCCATCTGCTCATCAAGCCATTTGGTACAGTCCTTTCCCTCAAAAAGCTTTACCACAATCGCTGCTGGCAGATAATAATAATTTTTGTTTTCTTCATAAAACTCCATTGCGAGTGCCTTGAGGCCATCATTCTGCTTCATCATCAAATTCAAAAACAGAATCGTCATCATTCCTCCCAAAGCATTTTTTATCTAAATCATGCACACACGCGGGAATCCCCTTATAAAAATTATAATCACAATCGTTATATCCCAACAGCCCAATATATCTAAGCTTGTCTAACTGTTCTTTGTGTGCATACAGTATTCGATAACATGCATTAATCTCTTCCCCACTTTTATTGAGCAGCCCAAGCATACAGTAATTAAATATTTTGATGTTTTCTATTTTCTCCTTGTTCAAAGCAAGTTTATTTAAAGATCGATTGAATATCTTGATTTTTTGTGCACGATTGCAATTCTTTGCGTCTACGCCGCTGATATCATTAATTTCATCCTGGGATATCTTCAAAAGCTTTGGCACCACATTATTCAATGTATCTGTGATAAGCTTACCGGACCACGGTGCAGTATTCAAAAGCAAATACTCTACCACTTCTATTGGCTTTTTAGCCATCTTATCCCTGAAAAATGCAGAGACTCTCTCATCATCCATCGCAGCAAGCGCTCTGAATACTGCCTGCTTGTTCTTTCCTCTTTCGGTCTTTACCATATCAAAAAGCATATCCACATTGGCTGTGTCATGCCGCAATGCACATATCAGCGCATAACGCATATCCTTCTGTGCTGTTTCAAGCATTTTGAGATAAAAGTCATTGACGCTTCCTTTTGCAAGATAATCTATGACAGAAATGCGCCGCATCATTTCTTTCTTTCCGTTTGGCTCAAAGTCTTTGATAAGAAGTGGCAGAATGCTTTCATCTTCCATTTTCAGCCATGACTCGGCCAAATCCGCCAGCTCCGCATACGATGCTCCCAACGCCTGAACCAATGCATATTTAACACGATAATCCTGAAACAGTTCAGGATTTGTTTGGTGTGTATGATAAATATGGTTATAATGCCCGCTCCCTGATGTTGTCAATGCTTCCAGAAGAGGATTTAATATTGTATATGGTGTATTGACAACTGTTTTTTTGGTATACTTCGTTGCTTCAATCGGTGTCACCGATTCTTTGATTTCAAATGTCCCAAGTGTACAAAGAACAGCGTCCGTAAGTGTTATGGTATCCAAAAGCGCTCCTGCTGGATTGGGGCAGCCCGGCGACAAAAGTTCATTTAGCGTCTGTACAATTTTTGCAAATACAGGAGAGGATGTCTCCAAAGGCTTCATTGCCTCTGCTGCACGCTTTAACCGAAAATCCTCCGATAAAAGGCCAGTTCCTGCAATCGCTGTCGCACGCAGACGACTGCGCAGTTCATATATAGGACCTATATCCATTCACGGTTCCTCCCAACTCAATACAAAAGCCGAATGATATTCTCTTCTGTTATAATACTAAGTGGCTGAGCTAAAAGTCTACGTGTATTGCGGTCATAATAAAATGCTGCCAAAAGTACCTGATCGTTTAACAATGAACTGTCGGGAAGCATCGAAAGACGCACAATTGTTTCTTCAAGCAGCGGCATATCGCCCAAAAGAATGGTATCGCCACTCGCATCTACCAGCGCAAATCCCTCCGAAACCTTTCCAATCTGTTTGAATGCAACTAGCTTTATCAGCATTGGCTGTGCCATCGCATTTTTCAAAATATTCTTAATTGCCTTTGCCTCCTGTTTCACAGAAGTGATAGCAAAAGAACGAAGCTTGCAGCAGTCATCACGGTTCAAATCGCGGATTTGCGCACCTTCCCAGCGTACACGCAGATTGCCTTCACCAGGATAAAAAACGGCGCTTGGCACTTTTGCCACACCAAAGACAGTGTCTGTTTGTTTGATATATTTCAAAGATTTCACAGGACGATAATTATAGTTCAAATAAATTTCGCCACTGTCCAAATCAGCCCAGCAGCCAGTGTCTATGTACTGCTTGCCTGCCTCGTCATAAGTCACCCAAAACGAAAGCTGTGCAAGATTTGCATCTTTTTTGCTGCGCCCTATCGCTTCCAATTCTGACAGTTTCCAAATTCCTCCAAGTTCCTCATAAAGAAGTGAGTCTTCAAGCTCAACATTATCATTTTCCAATTTTCCATTCAAATACTGGCGTGATTTTTTGATCAGACTCCAAAGCTTTTCAAGCGCATCAATTGCATCGTCATAGTGAGATTCGTTATTATCCTTCTGAAATGCGGTAATCTCTATTATCAAGCGATTGCACAATTTCTGTGGACCCGGAAGATAATAATCCCCCAATTGTTTTGAAAGCTCCTGATAAGTGTTCAAAGCTGCACCGCCCATAGTTCCTAACCCTGCTGACATCAGATCATTTACCATCTTTTCTGCCAGATCAAGTCCCTCTAACTGTTTTTTGAGCTTTTTCGTCTTTGCAGATTTGCTCGCTTTTGCCGCCGCTGCCTGTTTCTTCTCTGCCTTTTTCTTCTCCTCTTCTGTCATCTCACTTTCAGGCTTTTCAACTCCATTTGCTTTGTCCTCTTTTGCCTGTTTTTTCTCACGCTTTTTTTGAATATCATCTGGAATCTCACAGATGTTAAATGTTTTATTTGCAAGCATTTCATACATCAGACCCAAACTATGTTTGCAGGGAAACTGTCTGCTTGGGCAGGAGCACCGAAACACCGGACTGGCTTCATTGATGTAGTCTGCCGAAGTAACGTAATTACTTTTTCCGCTCCCTGTGCATTCGCCCATGTAGAATGTATCATCCGCTGAACGCTCAAGTTTTACAAAATTACCTTTCTGTGATATTTTTTTGCCATTCGCAGCCGCTGCCGCATTGGGTGCCAGTGACAGTATCTGCTGTTCTGTTAGTTCTTTCATTTTGATGCTCCTTTCACCTTTTTCTATTTATCCTGTACCAACATTTTTCTAAAAAGTTTATCAATTTCCGGACATGTATGCTTCAGAGAAAGAATTTGTCCTTCTCTGTCCAAAAAACAGTGTGTGCTTGCTGCTGTTGTCCGAAGTTCACCTGTCTTAGCGTCCCGCATCTCATATTCCAAATCAAATCGGACCCCATTGTACTTGACTGCCTTTGCCAAAATCTCTATCGTATCACCAAAATGTACCATACTTTTGTATTGGCAGCTTACCGAAACAACTGGACTAATAATCCCATTGTCTTCCATATCTTTATAGGAAATGCCAAACTGGCGCATCAAATCCATTCTGGCATCTTCCATCCACCGGATGTAATTTGAATGATGGACAATTCCCATCTGGTCTGTCTCATAGTATTTTGCGTTGTGCAAATAAGGCTTTTTATTATTTTCTGTCTCCATCTTTTGTTTTCTTCCCCTCGCTTATCTGGAACACGGCTCCTTGAGCATCAAAAATGCTCCTAAATTTCCGCGTTTTCCCATGCTGGCTCTATGGCTGAACAACAGTTCAGGATTGCAGCATGTGCATATATCTGTAACTTCTATATTTTCATCTGGAATACCTGCATCACGAAATACTCTGAAGTTTGCATACCACAAATTTAACTGATATTTGCCATTTTCCTTTTGGTAAAACAGACAATTATCAAGCTCTTTCTGCGAAAAATCATGCTGATATCGGCTTAAGTACTGTGCTGCTTTCTCATCATCTTTTGGAAAAGCATCCGCAAAAGCAAGTGCCACATCTGCACTCACTTCATAGCATGACTGGCAAATCGAAGGTGCAATTGCTGCGTGCACATCTTCTGGCCTTGTTCCATATTCTAATTTCATTTTTTCTAGTGTAACCTTTCCCATTTTCCCCACTGTTCCGCGCCAGCCGGAATGAGAAAGTCCGATTGCTCTATTTGCCGGGTCTACCAGAAACAACGGCACACAATCTGCATAAAACGTGGCAAGAATAATTCCTGGCTCATTCGTAATCATTCCATCTACATCATCATAACCACGTTCTGTTACGACTCCCTTGCCCTTATCTGCCGCTGTTATTTTTCGTACATTTGTGGTATGTGTCTGTGCAGAACAGACGATATCAGAAGGCGTTTTCCCAAACAATTGAGCCACTCTGCGAAAATTTTCATCCACATTTTCCTTTTGATCGCCGCGGGCATAGCTTAAGTTCAGCGAAGCCAAATAACCGCTGCTGACACCTCCCTTTCTCGTGGAAAACAAATGCTCCACAATCCCAGTATCTTCCAAACTGTCAAAGGTAAAGTAAACCAGTTCCTTGTTATTCTTATCTTGCTTTTGTTTACATGATTCACGGTTTCCATATCTTTTCACATTTTCAGCCATATTGATTCTTTTACTCCCACTTTTTTCTAGAGCGTGTTTGAAAAATGCTTTCTGACAGATGTGCGTCACAATTTGTGGAAGATTTGTGCCAAATGAGGGAGGCGTAGCGGGCTACGTTGACTGAATTTGACACAAATATGGCGCAAATTTGAGGCGTGCATATGGTGGGAATGAATTTTCAGACAAGCTCTAGGGCGGCAGGGGGGATTATAATGAAAAAAGTTTTTATTGATGGAAGCGAGGGAACAACGGGGCTGCGCATTTTTGAGCGTTTCGAGGGAAGAGATGATATCGAATTGTTAAAAATTTCATCGGAACTTCGAAAAGATCCAGAAGAAATCAAAAAATATATTAATGCATCAGACATTACTTTTTTGTGTCTGCCCGATGCGGCAGCAAGAGAAGCGGCTGCTATGGTTGAAAATGACAATACGATTTTGATAGATACTTCTACCGCACATCGCACAGAAGAAGGCTGGGCTTATGGATACCCAGAGCTTTCCAGTGAACACAGAAAGGCTATCCAAACAGGAAAGAAAATTGCGGTGCCTGGCTGCTATGCAACAGGATTTATCACAATAGCATATCCAATGATAAAAAAAGGGGTATTGCCAAAAGATTATCCAGTATCGGCGTTTGCGATGTCAGGGTACAGTGGAGCTGGCAAAAAAACGATAGCAGTATATGAGGCACAAAACAGGGATAAAGAACTTGATTCGCCAAGGGAATATGCGCTTACACAGAATCATAAACATCTAAAGGAAATGCAGAAAATAACGGGTCTTGACAAGATGCCGCTGTTTTCACCGATTATTTGTGATTATTACAGTGGAATGATTGTAACACTGCCATTTTATACGGAGTTGTTAAACAACAGCCCAACACCAGAAAAAGTACATGCGTTGTTTGCAGAATATTTTGAGAAGGAACCTTTTATAAAGGTGATGCCTTTTGGGAAAGAGGCGGATTATAATGGTTTTTTGGCTGGAAATACATGTTCTGGTTGGGATGGTATTGAACTGTATGTGACTGGGAATGAGGATAGGCTGTTAGTTAGTACGCGGTTTGATAACCTTGGAAAAGGGGCATCTGGCGCCGCAGTGCAGTGTCTCAATATTATTCTTGGATGTGATGAGGGCAAAGGGCTGGTATTATGATGCAATTACCAAGAGATTTTATGATTAGGATGCAGGATATGCTTCAGGAAGCATATCCTGCTTTCCTACGTAGTTATGAACAGAATAAATATCAGGCGCTTAGAGTAAATACACTCAAAGGTACAACAGATGAATTTTTGAACAAGGTGCCTTTTTGGGGGTTGACCCGTGTACCATGGGAGGCAAGAGGGTTTTACTATGTGCAGGAGGATGAAAAGAACTTGTCAGAAACAGAGCCCATTCAAAAATCAAAAGCAGTTGATTCAGAGCCTTTGCAGGACAAGCTTCAGCCTGGAAAACATCCGCTTCACGATGCAGGAGTATATTATATACAGGAGCCAAGCGCTATGGCGCCAGCAGTTTATCTGGAAGCAAAGCCTGGTGAGCGCATTCTTGATCTGTGTGCGGCGCCTGGTGGCAAAACAACACAGATTGCCGCTGATATGTGTCAGGAAGGGATTCTTGTATGCAATGAAATACACCCGACAAGAGCCAAAATCCTTTCTGAGAATGTAGAGCGTATGGGAATACGAAATGCGCTTGTCACCAATGAAACACCGCAGCGTTTATCGGAGGTATTTGGAGCGTATTTTGATCGTATTCTTGTAGATGCGCCCTGCTCTGGAGAGGGAATGTTTCGCAAAAACCAAGAGGCATGCAAAGAATGGAGCTTGGAAAATGTGCAGCTTTGTGCAGAGCGGCAGGATGAAATTCTTGACTGTGCAGACCATATGCTTCGTCCTGGCGGAAGGTTGGTCTATTCTACCTGTACGTTTGCTCCGGCAGAAAATGAGGGAAGCATTGCACGCTTTTTAGAGCGCCACCCACAATATCAGGTTGTGCAAGTTCCGCTTTCTGACAAAATGGCGCCAGGCAAGCCCCAATGGGCCTATTATGGGGATGTAAAACAGCAAAACCATGCATTGTACCAAGAGGATTTGATGCATACAATCAGACTTTTTCCGCATCAGATAAATGGAGAAGGGCATTTTATCGCGATATTGCAGAAACAGGGTGATGTCCCAGATGCATACCAAGGATTTTTGGCAAATGGAGTGCAGAAGGGTATCTGCGCCAAAGAAGCAAAAGAGTTTATCCAGTTTCAGCAGGAGATGCTTGCTATTGATTTTTTGGCGGGAAGAGAGAATAGCCTGCTGCGTCTTGGAGAGCAGCTTTATCTGATGCCAGAGAAGATGCCGTCTATTGACAGGCTTAAGGTACTGCGAACAGGACTGCATCTTGGAACGCTCAAGAAAAACAGGTTTGAACCCTCCCATGCATTGGCGCTGACATTAAAAAAAGACGAGGCAGGACAGTATATGGAGCTTGAAACCATTGAGTGTGCAAGAGTATATCTGCAAGGCTTGACATTAAACCATAGCGGGGAAAAAGGCTGGTATCTGATGACTTATCAGGGATATAGTATTGGATGGGGAAAGCTTGCAGGACAGATTATGAAGAATCATTATCCGAAAGGACTTCGAAAATAAATGAAAAATACAAAAACTGCATTAAACCTTACAGAGGGCAAACCAGTTAAACTGATATTGCTGTTTGCGATTCCGGTATTTTTGGGAAATATGTTTCAGTATTTATACAGCTTGGTGGATACAAAGATCGTAGGAAGCATACTTGGAGAGGAAGCGCTTGCGGCCGTGGGTTCTGTATCTATCCTGCATACACTTCTGACAGGGTTTTTTAATGGTCTAAGCCTTGGGTTTGGAGTTGTCACCGCGCGTTTTTTTGGAAGCGGCGATGAAAAAGGATTGAGGCAAAATGTGGCAGGGTCGATTGTGCTTGGCTATGCTACAGCTACAGTGATCATTATATCGGTGGCCGCTTTCATACGGCCAGTGCTTGCCCTTTTAAATGTTCCAGTGCAACAGCTTGATATGTCGCGGTCATACATTATTATATTGGTATGGGGAATGTTTGTCACGCTTGCATATAATTTGTGTGCGCATATGCTCCGTGCGATTGGGGATTCTATTACACCGCTTATTTTTCTGGTGATAGCAGTTGTTACCAATATCGCACTGGACTATTTTTTTGTCTTGACATTGCATATGGGAGTCAGGGGAGCAGCAGTCGCAACACTTGTCTCACAGCTTTTGTCAGTGATTCTTTGCCTGTTTCGGATTTACAAGGATTTTCCGCTTCTGCATTTATCCTCACAGGACTTTGATTTTTCAAGACAAAGAATGCTTTCTTTGTATGAGAGCGGACTTTCTATGGGGTTGATGTCAAGTCTTGTAAACTTTGGAACACTTGTGCTGCAAAGCGGTATTAATCAGCTTGGCACGAATATTATTGTAGCACATACCGCCGCCCGTAAGGTTTTTGAGATTTGGGGACTGCCTGTGAGTGTACTTGGTTCTTCTATGGCTACGTATTGCGGACAGAATTATGGTGCAGGTAAATATGATAGAATTCGTCAGGGGCTGAAGTCCGTGTTGTTGATAGGCGCTGTATGGGATGTGTTTATCTTTATTCTTGCCCATACCATTTCGCCCTATTTGATTGGATTTATCGCAAGTTCTAACAATGAAGAGATTATATATTGGGGAACGACATATCTTAGAGTAGACATGTCTTTTTTGCTGGTGTGTCTGTTTATTGTTATTCTTCGAAATGCGATGCAGGGGTTTGGTGACAGCAGAACGCCTATTTTGTCAAGCTTTATTGAACTTGTGGGGAAACTGGTGTTTACATTTGTGTTTGTGCGGCTGTTTGGCTATTGGGGAATTATCTGGACTGAGCCAGTCATATGGTTTGTGATGGTGATACCACTGATTGTAATGACTTTGAAAAATCCTGTGATGCATGGCGCTGTACGAAAACATGACGAAAAGGAAATGATTTCCAGAAAGGCAGGGAAATACAGCAATGAATAAAAAATATGAGATAGATATGTGCAGCGGTTCTGTATTCAAAAAAATGCTTCTTTTTGCGATACCGCTGATGTGTTCAAGTATCTTGCAGTTGCTGTTTAATGCAGCGGATATCGTCGTAGTTGGACGGTTTGCAGGAGACAATGCATTGGCAGCAGTAGGCTCGAATTCAGCGCTGATTAATCTGCTAACAAATCTCTTTGTAGGATTGTCGATAGGAAGCAATGTTTTGACAGCACAGTATTATGGAGCCAAGAAGGATACAGACCTTAAGGAAACAGTGCATACTTCGATGCTGATTAGTATTTATAGTGGTTTGATTCTTACAGTGATCGGCATTTTGGGAGCCAGAGTGCTTCTCGAAATGATGCAGGCACCGCCAGAGGTCTTGGATCTTGCCGTATTGTATCTAAGAATTTATTTTGTTGGTATGACATCAACGATGGTGTATAATTTCGGCAGTGCGATTCTTCGTGCAGTGGGAGACACCAAACGTCCTTTATACTATTTGCTTGGTGCAGGAATTATCAATGTGATTTTAAATCTGTTTTTTGTGATTGCCTGCAAAATGGGCGTTGCAGGAGTGGCGCTGGCAACGGCTGTCTCGCAGACAATTTCGGCCGTGTTAGTGGTGCGTTGTCTGATTCAGGAGCAAAGCGGTATTCATCTTGAGTTAAAAGAGCTTGCGATATCAAAAGAAAAATTTTTCAGAATTATGCGCATTGGGCTTCCGGCAGGATTCCAGGGAACAGTATTTTCTTTGTCCAATGTTGTGATTCAGTCAGCCGTCAACTCTTTTGGGAATATTGCGGTAGCAGGGAATTCGGCTGCTGCCAATATTGAGGGTTTTGTATATATGGCTATGAACGCCTTTTATCAGGCAACAATCTCTTTTACGAGTCAGAACTATGGTGCAAGTCAATACAAGCGTATTTACAAAATTTTGTTTACAGGAGAACTGTATGTCATTATTACAGGGATTGTACTAGGAAATCTGGCAGTATTTCTGGGAGATTCACTGCTTGGCATTTATTCACCCAGTACCGAAGTGATTGCGGCAGGCATGGCACGGTTAAAGATTATTTGTACTGTGTATGCGTTGTGCGGCGTGATGGATGTTTTGGTGGGGGCGCTTAGAGGAATTGGATATTCTGTAGTGCCAATGATTGTATCTTTGATAGGTGCTTGTGGATTGCGGCTTTTGTGGGTTGCAACCATATTCAAAATACCGCAGTATCATAATCTGACAACCGTTTATCTGTCCTATCCGATTACTTGGACAATCACACTCACTGTCCATGCTATTACGTTTGCAGTTGCTGCACATAAAGTATTACAAAGCAGAAATGTATCGGTTTAGGCGCCGCGTTTTTCCATAAGTTTTCCCTGTTTTCAAGGCTTTTCGCAATGTCAGTCTCAAAATATGTATCTTTTTCCCTTGTTTTTGTCCTTATAGGCAATTTACAAGGGAAAGTTTTTTTATTTTATAGGAAATTGCGAATACAGAATTCATTGAAACAAAAAGCGCAGCTATTTGCTGATTGAGCGCGCTGGCGCTCAATTTTTGTATTTAGTTTTTGTTCCAAATTTATTTCCACAAACTTGTCTAAGAAAGGTGTGTTAAAAGTTATTGACACAATGTTAATTTTCAGAAACCCATGAAATGTGCGTTAATATTGACAAATTGACAACCTAAATTACTTGAAGCCCAATAAATTATATCGTAGGATAAGGAAAAGGAGGAAATGTAAAATGAAATTTAACGAAAAATTATTAAAACTTAGGAAAGAAAAAGGACTTTCACAAGAAGAACTGGGAATGGAAATGCAGGTATCAAGGCAAACGATTTCAAAATGGGAAACGGGGCAATCATACCCGGATTTTACTAGATTGGTCATGTTAAGTGATTTCTTTGATATGACTTTAGATGAACTTGTGAAGGATATTGACGTGCAGGAAGTAAGGGAAAATTCTTTTACAAATGAGAAAATAGATTCTATTTATCGAGTTTCTCAAGACGTGAACGCTATTTTTCAGGATAGAACTCTTAAAGATATTATAAAAGGGATAAAGTGGTTTATAGTGGGCAGTTTTATAGTTCTATGCTTAGTGATAGTAGTTTCGCTTATATTGCATTTTATTTATCCAGAATCCAATACTTTTTGGCGTGCCTATTAATTGCAAACTATGCACCATCCCAGTTGTAGTTTTGGCAATGCTGAGCAAAAGGCAAGGGATTTATCTATGTTTCCCTTGCTTCTTTGTTTTTGTTGGTACACTGCTGAACCCAAGCAGCGGTTTTAGCCTTTTAAACACAAATTCCACTTGGCAGTGTAGACGGTAACAGGAAAGAATTTGATCCGCAGATATTTCAGATGGCAAGCAGCACTGTTTTTTTGGAAGCATGGAGTATAGCATTGGAATGAAGGTCTATAGGGGTGTTTTAGACAGACTGGGAATTAAAAAGGGTTTCGATGAATTGTATGGCGAATTTGGATAGCTGTATGAGGTGTGTGGATAAGAGAGGGCATGGCAATGCAAAATGAGAAAAACAAAGGTGAATTATAGTAAATAGCAGAAAATAATAAGTTCAAAAATTACATAACATAAAAATGACTGATTTGATAAAATGTTTTAAAATGATATTGTTCAATACACACATAACAAAAAAGACTGTAAGGCGGCAACCTTACAGTCTTCGGAAAATCGAAGCATAGTATAGAATGGCAACGACTTTATACAAAATTATTATAGCATATTATGTCAAGCGATTCAATTGTTATGAGAAAGGATGGAGTGGATGATAGGGCAATTGTACCATTAATCTACGAAGGCAGATTTGTAGAACAGACTGTCGATGAGGCAAACTTTGATTTGTGGTTTGAACAAACTACAAAGAGATTGACAGAAAGCCAAAGAAAGGATTTAAAAAGAAAGTGGAGCAGTATGAAGCGACTTGCTTCTATGGAGGCTCGTATAAAAAGGATTGCCTTAGATATCAATAATCACTTTGTTGAAGGGTATAAAGATACCGGATTTAAAGCCATGATTGCGACAAACCGTAAGAGGGACGCAGTATCTTATTTGGCATGTTTTGAACAGTTTGGGGATCTGAAATGCGAGGTTTGTATTTCGGCACCGGATATGCGGGAGGACGTCGATAACATTGACGATGGGGCAGATAGCAGAGTCATAGATTATTGGAGTAAAGTGATGAAAAAATACGACGATGCTGATGCTTATGAGGATTCAGTCAAAAATAGATGAATGGGAACAGACGTCTGTTTTAATGGTGGCAGAGGATGCGGTAGAATATGGAGGGAAAGCAGTATCATCAGGAAAACCTTCATTAGTAATGGAGGATAGTATATACATAGTATCTAATGCGCAGTTAAGACAGGATATGTTTGCTGATATCGCGCTTGAAATTACAAACATTGTGGAAAAACATAGTCAGGTGGATTGGACAGACAATAAAAGTATACATGATAAAATTGCTCAGGATATAGACGATATGTTTTACGAATACGAATGTGAGGGAAAATGCAAGTTTTCGTTTGATGTAATTGATAAAGTTATTGAAAATGTGAAAACGACAGCACTAAGGAGATTCAAAGGTTAATGGAAGAACAACGGTGGGTTTATTGTGAAAATGGAAAGATATCCTATTCTCTTTCAAGGAAACGGGAGTTTCCCATAGTTAAAGATACCACACCAAATATGATGAACCCACGCTTAAACATAAGTTCAAAACAAAACACCGGATGTAGCAATCAAATAATAGCTTGCATCCGGTGTTTTGTTGCATAAGAATTTAATTCTGACGCAATCTTTCAACAGTTGATTTCTTCATCATACGATTTACAAATAGTGAGGGAACCAACCAACAAAAAGCAGTCAGAACAACTATAATGATAAACAACATCCAAACTGGGTAACTAAAAACTGCATATTTGACCATTCCAACAAAGGCTTGATACACAAGAAATAGTACTACATTTCCAAATGTCAAGCATAAGGCAAGTGAAATAAGGGCATACCAAAGTCCTTCCATTTGAAGCATCCGACGACATTGTTTTTTTGTCATACCGATACGCTCCATAACATACAACTCATGTTTTCGTGCTTCGATGTTTGTGAACATAATAATTGCAAAATTAAGAACGCCAATAAAAGCCAGAACGAAAGCAATTCCACCCCCTAATGTGTAGAGTGTGATTTTGGCGGAATGTAACCCCTCTATCAATTCAGTTTTTGAAATGATAGAGATTTTGCCCGACTGATTGCAGAGTTCATGTATATCAGAAAGCACCATTTTTTCGTTTGAGGAAGTGACATCAATTCCAAGTGACGAAATATATGCTTCGGGAGCAAGTTTCTCCATACCGGCATCACTAACAAAGACATAAGGCGCATCAGAGCTTAATCCGCCGTAATAACTGCTGGGAAGAAAACCGCCAATAGGAATTTCCATTGATTTATCATTTGGAATAACCTTATATTGATTTAACTGACCAGTTTGAAAATGAAGTGTCATATTATCTGGAGTATCACCGGCTATCAGGCCATATTCACCTTGATAAAAGCCCTCATAGTCCATTCCCTTTTCTGTTATATAGTCTTTTATCTTGTCAGCTTCAATGCTAACCAGTTGGGTGTAGAAACGGGTTGGGTATTGTTCGTAATAATCTGTGTCTGGAGCTTCCGTTCCTTGTGACTGATATTTGTCTTGAATATATGGATAGAACACATCTTTGGAGTATTTTGGCATTATTGTCTGTTCTTTTTGTAAACTTATTTTACTGACACCATCAATAGAAGTAAGTTCATTTATAAATTTTTCGTCAAAAAGCTGACTTTGCTTACCATTATATCCGAGCGCTAATGTTTGATTTGTAAGTTCAATATCATATTCCATCTCATAATCTACAAAGTTATCGGCACTCATACTTTGGATTAAAAGTGTCACTATCAAACAAGAGGTAATTCCTAAAAAGATAGATAAAACAGCGAGAATGCTTTTCTTCTTTGTTCTTAGTATGTTTCGCAGAGCCATTCGCCACGCAGAAAAATGTCTACTTTTTAACTGTGACTTGCTTTTTCCTATCTCACTCTGATAATGTAAGGCAGTTACCGGAGAAACCTTTTTGGCAATTTGAATAGGTTTCCGAACAGAGAGAAAAACCATTATCAGTGAAAAAATTGCTGCTCCGAGATAAATAATAGGCTGTTGGACTACTGTAATACCACTGTTTGTCTCCGTTAAGGTACGGAGTGCCGCCGGGATGATGAAATGGGACAAAACAAAGCTTGTTAGTAATCCGGCTGCAATTCCTAGGCAAGCAAGTTTTATAGCTTGTTTTGAGATGATTTTACTGATCTGAATAGAAGTTGTTCCAATAGTACGCAACTGTCCGTAAAACTGAATATCATTTGATATTGAAATATAAAAAATGTTATAAATCAAAAGATACCCACACAGAGCAATGCAAAAGCCAAGAACAATGCAAAGAACGATTGCTTGCAGATGAGAGTTGCTATCCAACAAATTCTTTAGGTTAGAATCGATGATGGTGTAAACGAAAAAGCAGTTTTG